>RCNJ01000051.1_pt1 | contig 98353 bp, 103 predicted proteins | sample 2041171 | NCBI WGS metagenome assembly RCNJ01 (sample SAMN09708213, study PRJNA481090) | feces metagenome | biome: feces | host: Pygoscelis adeliae | place: Antarctica: Rookery Lake | collected 2010-03-01 | reverse complement strand
GGACGAGGGCGCCTATATACTCTAAACTTTTGACTTCATCAATGAGACAGCCTTTCGCTAACAGTTACGCTTAACCGATTTGTATTTCCACTCCGCCCACCAAAAGCCTACCTTCATGGTGTCACCCAGAAAAACATCATGGGGACAGCTCGCCAATCTGCGAAGAGCCCATGTCAAAGCACCATCTTTCAGCACGCAGGGGGTACGAACTCTCAAGGCCCCGTTTTTTTAACAGGTTTGAGTTTATGCTGTTGAGTTGTCATAGAGCAGACCATAGAGCCGGGTCTTATATACTCGAGATTTTAGTGTCGGTTCATGGGAAATTTCAGGGCTGGCTCTGGTAATCTAACTCAGGCTGTCTTCAGGACTTCACAACTGGCAGTTGTCGCTTCTGTAACGTTAGTCCACGTTAGGACCAGGTCCAGGTCGGAGACTTGACGTCATCTTGTGCTGTGGGCCAGGCGCCTAATCTCATATAACCACGAGGCACGATTGTTTGCGTTATTGCATATTTAAAATGTAGGATGTGGCAGGCGATGTTTATATACACTTCAAACGTTCTGGGTTCGCTCTAAAAATTCTGTGTCGTCACCTTGAACAGGCCAGTATCGTCTGTCATGGCTGGCAATATGTCATGAGAACTGGGTTCCGCAACTGGGCGAGAACTGTGCAATGACAGCGGCGAACAACAAGAAGCACCCGAGGCTGGTTCTTGATCTCTCGGCACGGGGAAAAGTGCACGGGTTGGTTTTGGCCGGTAATTGTTTGGTGGCAAAATAAAGGGTTGAAGAGGTGCTTATATACATCCCAAACTCATGGACTTTGTTTCAAGCAGGCATTTGGCAGCCTGCTGAGCTGTCGTGGTCAACGGCCTGCCAACCCGTGTTGCTGTCTGACTTTCGAAATCTGACAACAGGCATCATACATCAGATTGAAGGCCTGAAGGAGACTACGAAACCACCTTGACCGAAGCACGAGACTTCTGCACACCTGTCACATCTCATGCTCTTATAAGATGCATCAATTTCCGCTGTTCCCAATTCAAAATGAGGTGTGTGTGAGGCGCTTCTACGCACATGGGACTTTTGGACTGGGTTATTTCAACCTTCCGAATGCGGCTTCGGCAGTCTATTTACGAGCTGTTGTCAACGGCAATCCGCCAACTGACAACTGCTGAGCATCATACAGGAAGATGGGACTCAAGGGAGACTATGAGCTGGTGGAAACCACTGCCCATTACATCTCATGATCTGATACCATGGTGCAATTTGCGCTCCTGCGGAACCCAAGCTCTTCTTCCTACGTGCTCCGTATAGTCGCTCGGACTTCTGGTGTTCGGTACCGTGAATTCTTACTCACCTCATTCCATTCAGTATCAAGCTGGTCAATTGCTATTCCGTTTGTTCCTCAAGCCCTTGAAGCTTCTCGTGCTCTAGGTGACCATTTTCGTCTTGAATGAGTAACCAGAAAAAAGGCGGAGACGATGACCTTGGCCATTTGAATCTGGCTCTTGCAATGTCATTTAATTGGGACTGGGCAACGTCCAAGGTATCCTGATGACAAATTATGGTGTAGTCCTCGACTACGGCAAAACAGTGCACTACCGTAACATTCCGAAATAGTCGGCTACCAGGCCTCGTCACCAACCTGCTGCCCATCGCTTCACATGGGTCCATCCGTCTTCTATTCAAATTTGTATACTCAAATCCATGGTGTTGTCGTTCTCGCATAACCTTGCACCACAGTGGCCATAACTAATCGCAGTAATATTAGTCTCTCTACCACGATCGAAGCACAAGATATGGCCACCTTCTAGGCCTCGGCATTTACCATTCCTGGCGCCTATCCAGCATCACATCTCGCTCACGATGCGTTGTCCCAGGATCGCCAAGCACCCCTCACCCGCCGCAGCGGGCCAAATCATATACGTCATCCCAAACCCACCTTACAGCGACCTCGGTCAGAGGCTTCAACCACTGAACGTGCTTTCTGTACTTCTGTTCCCGTAGGCGAGCCGCGCGATCGTGCCACTTGAGGGACCTTTGATGAACGAAAATAATACCTTGGTGGCTAGCCACGGAATATTCGAGATTGACCGAAAGAACGCTTTAAGACTTCATACTGCGCATCGGGTCGCGATCTATTTGTGTACCGAGAGTTGGGAGTGACACGGGATTTGCCGTTGGTTTCCGAATCCCACACACACGGTGCAATTGACTTCCGCCGAAGAACCGCGGTGTGGCTCAGGCTGTTGATAGTGTTGGGGTGTGAAGATTTGAGTGGGATTTACCAAGCATGCGAGCTGGACCCGCCTACTTTGTCAGGGTAGGGAAGGCGCCAGTAGGGACGCTCTACTATAAACACCTAGGCTGTCGCACTGCAGCTGTCACTTATCCTACGAGACAACTACCTAGAAACATAAACAAGGCCCAAGCACATAGAAGCTTTACAAATACAACCTTGAAGATGTCGTCCGCTACCACCGTCTTCGACTTTAAGCCGCTGAACAGTATGTGAGCCCTCTTCCTGGCAATAGGCGCAACGGCGTCACCGCCTGCGCACCCTTCACTCCACCTCCACCTCAGCTCCCACACATTTCGAATCCTACTAACAACCCACCAGAGAAGGGCGCACCAGTCCCAATGGCTGACTACTCCAACAAAGTCCTCCTCATCGTCAACACCGCATCCAAGTGCGGCTTCACGCCGCAATACGGCGCCCTCGAGAAGCTCTACAAAGACCTCACCGCCAAGTACCCCGGCCAATTCGAGATCCTCGGCTTCCCATGCAACCAGTTCGGCGGCCAGGAGCCAGGGAGCGATGACCAGATCGCCGAGTTCTGTCAGCTGAATTATGGTGTCAGCTTTCCGATTTTCGGGAAGACGATGGTTAATGGGGAGGAGGCCGAGCCGATGTTTGAGTGGTTGAAGAAGGAGAAGCCAGGGTTGATGGGGTTGAAGAGGGTTAAGTGGAATTTTGAGAAGTTCCTTGTTGGGAAGGATGGGAAGGTTGTTGATAGATGGGCGTCGACGAAGAACCCAGCTGATCTTGAGGCGGACATTATCAAGGCCATTGAGGCACAACCAAAGGCTGCCATCTAGATGGCGGTTGACGAGCGAAGAAATAGGAGACAGGAAAGTGTTTGTTTTGCGAAAGCTTGCTAGATACCATGTTGCTATACCACTCAATAAGAAGTTGATTGAACAACCGCGTTTATATATCGATCTTAATGTTTACTGATCAAGGTTATTAAGCTTTAATCGAGGGTTTTTGTGGCTTTGTGCCTGTCAGCTTACAGCATTTCATCCCTTGTCTTCTGCGATCGAGCTGTCACTTTGACGCCTGCCTGTCACTGACGCCATATTCTGCAAGCACTGTTCCTGACATTTTCTTGTGCTGACTGAGCACCGCCGATTGGCGACAGCTTATCGGCACTTATCGAGCGGGTCAAAGACATGCTTTTTTAAAATGTTTGAATGCCGCTGTTGCCGTGCTAGCGAATATAACAAATAAAGTCTCAATTGAACCCTCGTACTCAGTGAATGATTTACATCAAAAACGAAGAGACCTTTGAAAGAACACCAAACAGCACCATTATGGCTTCCAACCCACCAGCAAGATGTTGCACCGTCGGTGTTAAGCACGAGTACGTCCTTTCTTCCGCCTCTTCGCTTGGTTTCCACGCTCCATTCCTTAATGACGAGCTCGAGAGCGTGCGCCTCGTTCTACCTCTGCGGTTTTCTTTGCTATGCGGCGCTGAATGCCGAATCGCTCGGCCAGCCACTTTCTGGGATCACTCTTTGCTTCGGCCACAAGCCCAATTCATGGCCCAAGGTTCATTCTGGTTATGAGGAAACACTAACAGTCCACCCAGGGGCGAGCCAACCGGCACCCTCACGACCTTGGAGAATAATATTGCCGCATATATTGCTGAACCAACTGCTGAGCAGGTTTCCAAGTTTGGAACCGAGAAGAAGGCGATTCTGTATCTGCCAGATGTTATCGGCATTTGGCAGAACTCGAAGTTGATGGCTGATGTTTATGCTGCTAATGGTGAGTCTACTTTCACTCTTACAAGATTGTGAAAGGGAAAAGGGTAGAAGGAGACGCACCAGGTTGTAGTGGAGGAGGATGAGAAGTGAAGAGAGTGTGACGTGAAGTAAAGATTGAAGCATGGCGAGGATGAGAGGGAAACCGTGACGACAGGAGAACGAATGAGAGAATGAGAATAGCGGCGACAAGCTAGGGTATTTCAGCGGCTAACAAATTTCAGGCTATTACACCTTTATGCCAGACCTCTTCAACGGTGACCCAATGTCCCTCAACAAGTCAGAAGACTTTGACTTCATGGCCTGGCTGACCAAGGGCACCGGCGGCAACAACCCACACACCCCTGAGTTTGTCGGTAAGTCTTTATTTCACCTTGTGTCGTACTCTGAGCAGGTTGTGTCGTCATGGAACAACACCAAATCTCGATTAAGCTTGCACAGCCGAAGTTGCCACTCAATGTCTATTTTGCGAACTCGGTGGTAATGACATCTTCCGCGGTACACACGCGTAGAAGTCTGCTGAAAGAACTACTCAAAAAACGATATTCTGAGACCGCAAACACTAACGATGTCAAGACCCAATCGTAGCCTCCGCCATCAAGTTCCTCCACTCCAAGGGCTACACCCACATCGCCTCCGTCGGCTACTGCTTCGGCGCCAAATACGTCGTCCGCTTCATGTCCTCCACTCCACCGGTTGCCGTCCCTACCACCATCAAGGTCGGCTACTCCGCCCACCCATCGTTTGTGGACGAGGAGGAATTGGCGGCAATTAAAGGACCTTTTGCTATTTCCGCAGCCGAGACCGACGGTATCTTCCCAGCTGAGAAGAGATGGAAGTCGGAAGAGATCCTTGTCAAGACGGGGCAGGAGTGGCAGATTAATTTGCATAGTGGCGTCGAGCACGGTTATGCTGTCCGCGCGGATTTGTCGCGCAAGCATGCGAACTTTGCTAAGGAGCAGGCATTTAAGCAGGCGGTGGAGTGGATTAAGTATCATTTGTAGAGAGCGGTATAACGTGGTTTGCCTGTCAGGCTAAAAAGTGAGAGGTGAGGTGGGATGGGGAGATGGAAGGGGAGGTGGACGCAGCGAGGTTTATGGGAACCAGAACCATCCCTGTCGAGCCAAGATTATCTTGGCTCGATGGATGTTTTTCGTTCCCATGTCTCGACCTCGCTTGCGTCCCTAGCTGAATCTAAGATCGGCGTGAGAAGGGCGGGGGGGACGGATCCAGTTGTCCCATGCATGTAGGAATTGTTGGTTTCAATATCTGTATGCCCTTCTCCCACCTGGTCATTGGCGGGCGATTATGGTCGTGAAGGTCGAGGTCGGAAACCAGAACCATTCCAGACGCCTTCTGCCCGGGCGTCTCGGTTTATTCCTATCTCCGCCTGGAGGCTGTCTAACTGGTTGACTTCATCTCAGCTAGCCATCACTTGTCTTCGTTTACACGATATACCACAGAATGAAGATCAATAACAGAGGCTTATGTTGCCTCCCTGATTTGGGCAAACTCTGAGGACATCTGCCATGTCTCAGCCATAACCGCACCTGATTCCTGGCTAACTAGTTCCTCATTGTGCTACGGCTCTGCAGATTTCAAATAGCACATGTAGAGAGCACCCCAGCACTTCGGGATCTATATAAGGAACACTCTGCAACCCCTTTCCTGTAGACCCCACAGCTAAATGCCAGATTCGTCATCATGGTATGAGTGGTGACTCGCGCGCCGCAGACAGGTTTCATGCGAGGTCGATTTATCACCTAACGTACAGATTCAGTTCAGACATCGTCTTTGCCAACCTGACCATGAAGTGGCACCATATGCCGATGGAAGACTACGGGACGTGAGGAGGGAAAGATGACCTCATGGCTTCAATGAGAATCAGCATCTATGCTGGAATTGCTACGACGCCGTCCCCAAGACCAAAATTAGGGGGATGGACGGGAAGAATTACGCTGGGATGAAATGCAAACATTGCGGTATGTTTGCGAAATGCTGCCTTGTAAAAGTATGCCAACTAACCTGTTAGGCGTTGATCGCCTTGACGATCCCAAGGCGTTCCCACCTCAAAGAAGACTATGCGGTACATGCTTGGCTACATTATAAGTGTACAGACTGCAGTAATGACACCTATCTTATGACTATAGTACTAAATTAGTAACCGTGTTCGATACGGCATACCATCTTGTGCGTGCGAATTGCGTCAGCTTTCCAAGTTGGTGTCTTCGAGAAGGATAGTTGCAGGTCTGGCACCTTGAAGTTGGATGTAACTTGATGGCGGTATCTTACAGCTAAATGGTGAAAGCAACTGGCCTATGCTTAGCCAAGGCGAGCACAAGTCCCCTCGCGCTCAAGGTGGCTTAGGACGGAATCGCCGGATTCATGATATGGCTGCCGTTCGAAATTTTATAGTGTTGTTCGCCCGCGGAGTAGGTGCTCAAGTCGTCCTTATATACCATATATCCTAAAATGCTCTCGGTCAAATACTCTGTTTTGCCGGGTTAGGCTTGAAAGTATCACTGCTCCCATAGACAGGTCGCCAATCTGTTGTTTACATGGCCGCTCCATAGCCCCCAGAAGTCGAAGTCTAGAAGCTTAGAGTGTATGTGAGCGGCCCCTTTGAACATCATTCCCCATTTCTTTAACGGTGCAAAAACAGTGGCTGGAGATCAATGGCATGACGACAGAAGCGTAGGACAAAGGTAATACATAGGTCTCGGACGTATTAACCAGTCGGAAGTTAGTGCTCTTTTAGTCCAGTGACAGCTGTCAGCGACTTGTCAACTGCTGACGATAAATGGTTGTGTACCGCTAGCATGGCAAGTCATTGAAGCAGATCGCAAGGAGCGAGGTCAGAAATTGGACAGGGATGCAGCACTGCGTGATAACTGCTGATTTTAGATCTTCGGCAGCATTTCGACTTGAAATTTGGTTTCCGATCATGATGCTTGGCTGTTGCTTGATCCTCCCTTATCCTGAAAGCGTGGTATTGGATTAACACGAGTGATTGTCATTTGGCGGCGATTGTTGCAAATAGGATGGAGCGACGCTCAGCACACTTCGTTGCAGTGCGAGTTTCGTGTGGGAATTGAATATGGTATTTTGCCTCTGATCGATCTCTTGTCCATAGCTGCTCTCTTATCGTCATACGTCACGCAGACGTGGAATAACTCCCATTTTGAAACCTCCCAAACGCCAATGCTCCCACCCAATGCACTCATCCAACCACTTTCCGCAGCAATTTTTTCTAGCACTTACATCTCGCCCATATACTTGGTAATTCTCCTCCTGATATCAGTCTCAGTCTGCTGCATCGGGTTTAACTTCCTATCCCTCATCATGCTCTTGTAATCCGATCCCCATTTCTCCACTAACGCAGCACACCACTCCTGCTCCCTCTTACTCTGCGTCCTCGGCTTCTTCTCCGCGACTCTGGACGCTTGCTCCTCAAGCTGCTTCACAACCGGATTCTCATCCTCACAGCCCTCAAAGCCCTCCATCTGATCGTCCTCATCATCGCTCTCAAGCTCGTTCAATGGGTCATTGAGTGGGTTGGCTTTCTTCTGAAGCGCATGGTGCACCTTAATAATCTTTCCGTTCTCGTCGCGCTCGACGCGGGCAACTGTTGGCTGGACGGTGGTTGGGAGCGCGGTAGTGATGGCGAATGTGGTGGTTGTCGAGTTTGGGGCTGCTTTCTTCTCGGTTCCTCCTGTTGGTGCGTTCAGGCGGGAGGCGAGGCCGAGACGCTTGTAGTTCTGTACGAGGGTTTGCTTGGAGTCCCTGAGAAAAGAGTTAGATTGTGTTATAAGCAGCAGTTGTGAAAAAGCTTACCAGTTGGCAGCAACAATAGCGTTACCAAGCGGATTGATGCGCTTAGACTTTGGCTTTTGCTTCACTTTTGGGTTGCTGGAACGGTTCTTCTTTTTCTGGAGCTCGCGACCCATTATGGCGGTTTATGTGTGGTTTGGAGGGAGGTGGATTGGTTATGGTTTGTATGGGTTTCGAGGTCGAAAGGCTGAAGGCGAAAGGCTCGACATTCTTTTTCGAGGCGCTTGGACATGGCTTATCGTCACGTGAAAGTTGTCAGAAAGTGCAGGGTGTTGGTGGGATGGCTTGGCAGGAAGACCTGGTAGGGACTCCTTTGATGTTTCTGACCTTCGACAGTTCTTCCCTTCCTTCAGCATCTCAACACGAGCTCGTGTCTCTAACATTGAAAAGGTAATTATTGTGGCGATAGTTTAATATTCTTGTTATGCTTGATGGGAACGTTCCTTTACTGTCTATACCTTATGTTCATCTCTTGTGCTGTGTCATCGTGCCTCATCGTCCGCGGCCAGTCCGCTAGGCACAAACTCCCAGCGGTGATCCTAACAGAGGCACAAAGAGCATCATCCATTGCCTCGATTGAGACACAACATTCGCTCCTGAGCTCTGAGACAAACACCTGAAGACTCATCATCCCATCTGAAGCCGAACATGAGCCTGGTGGCGCTTATTGGACAAAGTTGCTCCATGCCAGCGTCAAACTGTTGAGCCGCGAATCTTGTTCTCACATCGTCGATCATTAAATTCAGTCCCATCGCTCGCAATGGTGTGATAAGAGCCTGTATCTTGACGCAAGCGCTATGATGCAGAGTGAATCCATCCAGTCGAGTGGCTTGCCAGTGGATAGTGTTTCAAGGTTACGGAATACTTCCCGCGTTGCGGGACGTGTATGGTGGTCGGGGCACAGCATCGCGTTCACATGTCAAATGGTGCCTTATTTAAGTTACAGGGTCGCCGCAAGCCACCGCGTCGTTTGTTACATATTCACTAGAGTATCATTTTGGACTCGGCTTTCATCGGTAGTGGACGGGAAGGACAAACAGAGGATTTCCGTTGGGATGTCAAGTCGAAGGACGAGTTGACGACGAAGTTGTCGTCTTTGAGAACGAGCAACGAGTTTCATTCTGGCTGGGAGCAGATCCACCGTGCGGCGACCCCGATCTCTGGCATAGATAAACCCACCCCGGAGGAACTGTCAGGATAGAGCCAGCAATCGATCTTTATCTAGCTATCTTAGTCGCTATCAAATGTCCAACTAGGGACATGGTTGTGATCGAAGACGGCCGACCTCTTTTGGCTCCCGTATCTGCGGTGATAAGCTTTTGGACGTTGTTCCATGCATCCTTCCAACCTTCGAAAGTTCTTGGGTATGATGCAGGTGCAATCCCTCACTGCATACGCCTGAGCTGGTGCATTCAAGCTGGCCAATTCAGAAGCTCCGTGCGCTTCACATGATGCAGAGTTATTGGTCCTCTCCGTCGTCTGACCGCTGTCATACTCTCCGCAGAAGCGGTGTGTCTGACCATCTTTGCCAATTTGCACAGCCTCAGATGAGGACCCATCGACGGTGCAGTCGTGCCTTAAGTCGGTATGAGGCATGATGAGGAACGCCCAACATCAACGCATTGATGTGGTTACGTACTAGTTTTCTCTCCAAAATCTGGGGATAGACCTGACGCGGGACTTGCCACCTGACGCGGGACTTGCCAGTAGCCCGCACTGGTTACTGCGAAACTTGACCATTGAGTGTTGATTGCGGCAAGGTGGTTTGTGCGGTGCGTCGTACAGGAGGTGAATCGACAAGGTTGAAGACAATCGAGCAAAACACTCCAGGTTCTCCGCAATCCGTGTGGTTGCCGGCGTGTTTTTTCAGAAGCTTCTTTTGAAGTTCCTTGCAGAAATGAACAACCAGGGCAAGGAACCAACCTATCACATCTTGCAGTTACGAAATCGCTCGCATGATCCACGACTTAGACCTCCATGTTTGGTGGAGCTCATGGACATGTTCCTGCAGTCATTTAGCAACCTTTTGGGGCCATCATGATGCGACTCAACATTGACGCTTGACCGGTCGGTCAGCGGTTGCCATCGGCTATTAAACACGATACAGGCTAGACCAGTAACGCAATGAAAGCTTCCTTAACGGCAGCTACGGAGGTTGCTCTCCGAACCGCCATCTCGGGTCAAAGTCAGTGCAAATGAACCTCCGCCGTCGGTGACGACGCTGTCAAACATTTGGGCTTTGTGGTTTCCTAAGCAAGCTGCAGCTGGACGCCAGTAACAGCTATCTGAGTTTGCGATCATCCAGACCTTTCTTTAAGGACGGCCAAACCATAACCTCGGAAGAATTACGGCAACTAGGGTCGATTACCACCATCGCACCTCCACTTCGTTTTCGTGAGGAAAAAGAAACAGCCCAGTTATCGAGGAAATTGCGGATGGCTTTCGTGGTCCAGTGAGAGGATCGCGACATTATCAGAATCCATGATATGAATCTCAAACTCACCTGAGGGCGATCCGAAACGGGTACAGCCGCTATGTCCTGTTCCCCCAGCGCCGCCCCGCCCATTTGGTCCTTCGGTCGGTGTTATTATTTATTTAGTGACTTGAAATTGGCCGAGGCGGGATCTTAGTGGTTGTCTCCCGCTTCGGCTATCTTGTCCTGGCTACTGACCCTTACCCGATGGGGCAAAGATGTTAAGGCGAGACGTGTCGGCATTTAGATCTAAGGGTACTCTGTATCACGAGCTGTTTTCATGTTCGGTGATTACGAGGTTCTACCATTTCATGCCGGCGACTGCGAACGGTACCAGATTCCGCCGAATGGCGCAGACACTAGGAGAAAACATTGGTAACACATTGCCATTCGGTAGAGATGACTTCACTAAGCATCACGACTCTCAACAAAATGTTGCCAGACAGTCGGTGAGCATGCCGAGGCCATATTGGCGGTGCGGGCGGTGCGGGCGACTGTCCTCATCTCTTATCAGCCTTGCGTATGGGACCTTGCGACTGGGGTCGCCGAGGTGGATGATGCCAAGAGTTGACCTTTTCCCTTGCCCGACGCGGCCTTTCCCCGCGCGATCACCCACGTAACGTTTCCCCGCTGCCCCTCTCATGCCAACCACGAGCATTCTCTGCGGAACGCTGGGGACGCGCGACGACGTCGCGCATGGGAGATATGTTCCCGGCACATCACAGAGGCCATACCTTGTTGCGGGCATCGCGACGTCATTTTTATAGTTGTGGGTGTGAAGCACAACAACTCTGCAATGACGGCACAAGAAGCTCGTGTATCTATCTTGCCTACCATTTTGCAACCGGCGGCGTGAAAATGGTCTCTGGGCACTGGGCACATAGATTGGGACCCGATACCAGCCCCTTTCGTCATGGATTTTCCCCTCAGTCGCTTGGCGACTCTCTTTCGAAGCCAGATGGAAGCGGCCAAGGCTTCTGAACAGCATACATCTGCTAAGGTGTGACCCTCCGTAAGCTTAGCATGGCATGATTTGGTATCGCGCAAGTACCCCAGGAAAGTGTCACGCTTAGGTCGAAGCGCTCCAATCCAGCAGCTTATGGATCCTCCTGCCACTCAGAAGTCGCGAATGAAGCCTCAATGCACTTTCACTGCGCAAGCTTTATCGGTTAGGAAAGATCTCGATGAAGATAGCTTGCGCAATGCTTCAACTTGTTGGCGTACAGGATTCCACTCCCGTCTTCTCCAAGCCTTCGTCGTCTCCAAGCCTTCTAGCAAGAAATGTCGGCGCCTCGCGCGACTCTAGCTCGTTCATTCTTGATTTGAGGTCGGCCAACGAAGTCCTCCGAAGATCTTCATTCCTCAATACCACCACTAATACGGGCGCCACTTGTATCATTGTATCGTCAGTTAGGAGATAGCGGAAGGCATGGTGGCAGCCACTATTTCCGCACTTGATTGTTTTTTATTGGCCGGGCTCGGAAACGACGATGGAAAGTCTGGTTTTCGTTGTACCGAACCAATGCTTTCGATCTATCTATTCTGGTCAAACTGTTGATGCTTACAAGACTTGTGCGAGACTTTGCGGGGTGCCCATCAGTTTGACAGCGCTTTACTTGTGGGGATTGAGCTTACAGAGGGTATTTGAAGCCAAGGTCTTTTGTTGTTAGCACGGCGTAGTGGCGACCTACTTTTAGCGCTGTCTCCGCACTGAAGACGTCCGAGTAGGATGGAGCTAGGGCTCTGAACCCGGCCGTGCTTGTTTTCAATCTTGCTCTCCTCATGCGCTCATCCAACACGCCACTTCCTCCTTTTGAAAGGGCCCTGAGCACCCCAGTTCTACCCTACAAAGACCAACAGCAAAGCGTCAAAGCATCATAGTCAGGCGGACTTGCATTTGCAAGGAAATTACAAACCGTACAGAGATAGTGAACGACAAGATTAGGTGGGCGCCTAGTAAACCGTTTTAGTGTGGCTTAAACCTTGTCATTAGTCCCACTCGTTAGGTGCATAAAATTCATCCCTGCCCTTGTCACTTCTCCCCACTCCACCCCCCTTCTCCGATGTGCAGGTCTCGTCGTGCGTTCCCCGGTCGTGTCAAAATGTGCCGCTGATCAAAAGGCTACGAGCATCGCCGCTTCAACAGGTTTAACCATCAGACTACCGAGCGAGTCTGGCGAGTTTACGTTTATCACCAATCCGTCGGCCAGTTCTCGATGCAACATCATCCTTAGTAGAACTTCCTTTTCAGTACGGTATGATACCATTCCATAACGGACACAACACCATATAGATTCGTAACAGATACATGTCACATATAAACATTTACTTGATCCATTATGACCGCAACGATTCCTCTGCCAGTTCCGACAAAGACCATTCCAGAAACAGATGCACCACGGAAGAGACGGAGAAGAGCGCCAGCAAGCGGTGCAGCGGACGATTGCTTTGCTTGTTCGAAACGCAACGTAAAGTGTGATCGCCGGCGGCCTTACTGCTCACCATGCTTGGAGGTGGGAAGCGAATGCTCCGGTTATAAGACACAATTGACCTGGGGAGTTGGTGTTGCCAGTAGAGGGAAGCTGCGCGGCTTGTCTTTGCCTGTCGCAAAATCAGCGCCTGTCAGTAAGAGTCCTCCGAGGACGTATCGCCAGCGAGCAACTACCACCAACAAAGCTTATGAGAGAGAACATGACATCGAGATTAAGATAGAGGGAGAGCCGCCACTGTTATCACCTTATACCAACTATGATTTCGTTCATATGAACCCGAATTTACCAAGCTCACCAGCACCATCTGATTGGAGTCAGCCAGAGCAGCATCTTGCGCCAACTGACGCCCCAAACCATGGCTACCTTCTAAGGCAATCATTGTCACGGCTGCAGCCGCCAATGATGAGATATGGAGAAGATCTGATGTCATCTTCAATTGGTTCATTGAGTGCTTACAGTGATACGGATTACTCTCCAATCGCTCAATCCTTCGATGAGGCCCCATATATGAGCCCAATAGCTTATGAATATGCTGCGTCGCCCATCGACCATGCCTTTGGCACTTCAGCTGATCAGCGTGCCCCCACTTCGTGCCCGGATCACTTCTATGCTGGTCTCAGATCGCCTCCGTCCCATCAGTCATTCGATGTTCCATCACCGTCTGTTAGGTTGTCCAACACTGATTACGATGATGACTTTGTTGGTGAGTATTCCGCTCCGATAGACTCTGTATCAGCTAACGGGGATAGGCTCTTATGAGCAGAACTCTGAGTATCTGCACGTTCAGAAGTGGGAGTCAGAAGACGGCCAAAATAGCTCGATACCTCCTACCATAAGCTTCGGCATCTTGCCCGACGTCTCACCTCGCTTGAGCTTCTACCTCAACTACTACGAGAAGATAATATGCCCGATCACAGTCGCTATCGACAGTCCGAGCAACCCATACCGCCAGCATGTTCTTAGCCTCGCGGCGGAGAGCCAAAGCATGCAGCATGCCATATGTGCACTTGCATCATGTAATCTCCGGACTCGGAGAAGACAAAGCTTGGGACAGTTCCCCTATCAGACGAATGAGATGCCTCTCGACGACGCTTCAGTCCAGGAGGAATACCACCATCGGAGTCTCGCTGTATCGCTTCTCAATGCGCAACTCTCAAATCCGGCACTGGCCAAACACGATTCCGTCCTGGCCACATTGTTGATGCTCTGCCATTACCGCATGTGCGAGACAGGAATCGCACAATTCAAAACGCAATTCGCAGGTGTGAGGAAGTTGCTTGGGATCAGAGAGGCGGCAGGAGTGAGGAACTGTGGATGGATGGAGAGCATATTTACCTTTTTCGATGCCATCACTGCTTCCGTTAACGACAGGGAGGCACAATTAGGCGGCCACTTTGACGTGGTTAATCCGTGTACTGATGGCTCACCACTCGAGAATCTGGCTGGATGTGACGGCCGTCTCTTCAGGACGATCGCTCAGCTCGGACGTCTGAATATGCTTGCCAGAGATAGACCTGTTGACACCAAGTCAGCTCAAGCGCCTCCACCAATGCTGTCGCCAATGGCGCAGAACACTCCAGTCGGCGAGTTCTTCTGCACGTCTCCGCCCTCAAGCCAAGTGTCCTCCTCGCCACCACCAGATAGCAGGCAACAGTTCTGGCACGAGTGGCGCGAGATCCGCCAAGCGCTCCAAAGCTGGACATTTATGCCTGAGTTGCTCTCTCTCCCCGTCGCGCCATCCGCCGATCAGATTCGCGACTTTGGCTTTGTGTCCGAAGCATTCCGTCATGCTGCACTGCTGTATACCGAGCGTCTTGCCAATCCGGGCTTGCCGTCGAGCGATCTGGCGATCCAGCAGCATGTCAGCCAGGTGTTGTTCTACGTTACGAGCCTAGGTAGCAGTATGGGGAAGTTCCTGCTCTGGCCATTGTTTATCGCTGGTAGTGAGGCCGTGGGCGAGGTTGAGAGGGGTGTGGTGAGGGATAGGTGTTTGGGGATTAGTCGGAGAGGCGGTTATGCGAATAACCTTGCTGGGTTGGATGTGCTGGAAAAAGTGTGGCGCGAAGGCGAGATGAAGGGTTTCGGGTGGGAAAAGTGGATGAAAGGTGTTGATGGGGAGTTTATCATGGTGTAGATGCCAACGAGTTGTGCTGGAGTTGTGGAAATGGATGCATGAAATGGCGTCGAAAATACCCCGTGGTGTCGATTAATTTGACCGAGATTCAGTAGGAAGTAAAAGTTTTACATGGCAACGAGAAACTGGCTCTTTTTTACATTGATATTGACGGACCGTGCAACGGTTTGATATATGGCTGCCTAAGAATAAAGACGCATCATAATCGACTCACCTCTCCAAAGCCGTGCCGATATCGGCGATCCAAGCTTCTGGCACGTCAGCAAGCCACCAATATGAATGTTTCATCCCGTCCAATAAACTTTCAAGTTAAGCGACAGGAAACGCGGGATAAACGCCAGTGCGCCATCTCAAGGCTATGCATACGTTTTGTGAGAATCGCGACCCCGTGAGGATTGCGACCCTTGAGCCTTATGGAAAAGCCAACGCCAGGGGTTGTCTTTTTCCCAACGTTTTTAAGCACCAAAACTACTTGTCTGGGCTTAGCGACAATTTTATGCTCCGAACCTCGCGTCTGCAGAGTGCACTCGGGGTACGAGTTTGGCGCAATTTCTCGAACCTCAGGCGCTGAAACCTCCCAGACATAGGTGGCGCTTGGAAGAGAAGTTATGCCTCTTAGCGCAGTGGTTGTGGGCTTGCGACCGGCTCGACTTTTGACCATATAGGCGCCTCATTCAACGCCGAGACGTCTTGCGTGCAACAAGCAGCATTTGCTCAGACTACAGCGCACGAAATTTTCAGTAACATGTCTTTCCTTCTGGGGTTTTCTCAAATACACTCCTGTATTATATGTGCTGCTGCCCTCGAAGGGAAGAGAAACAATGTTCTTGTTGTGCTCGCGACGGACTGCAAAGACTTTGGTGGGAAGTTGTGCACATAGGTTGCGAGTCTCATGGAGTCGCGAATCTCACAGAACACATATCGGACCGCTTTCCGCCCGAGCATCCAGGAAATTCGACACAAGACAATGGCAACCTTCTCATACACAGTTACACAGTATTTGAGGTTTTCAACGACGTATCGTAAATGTATACTATATTATTATGTACAAAAGAAGTGGTAAGTTAGCCAGTCGGGGCTATACATGCGCGACTTTTACAATCTCTCCAGTGGCTGCTAGAGCAGAACTTACGACAATATACGTCCAACCAATCTTGTCCAGCGCAATGGGCCAAGCAACTGATTCAGTAAACCAGCCGCATTAACAGCCAGCTGTGAAAACGCCATGCCCTTCGGACGCATCTCGAAGCTCAGGACCTCGACAGGAAAGTGTGCCTGTAGCGGCGTGAAACCCAAACTGTAAATCGTGCCCAAGAAGAAAATAAAAATAAAACTCTCACCCGCAATCTTGTTCTTCTCCCGTGGCTCGTCGAAGACACCAGGACTAATACTCATTCCCACCCAGACCAGACGGCATGCCGCGTTGGCGAAGAGGAGGAGCGGACGACGGCCGACTCGGTCGACTAGTGCTGCACCTAATATGGCGAAAAAGAATTGCTGGAAGTTGTTTGCGAGGTTCGGATTCGGTTTCTCTCTATCCTCTGTTATCCCCGTCGTGCCCAGGACGGCGGACTGGAAATACCTCAGTACTGCATTGCCAGCCCATTGTCCGAAGACTGTCACCAAGGCACTGCAGAACAGTCGGTAACGGCTTGCTCTGTCTTTGAAGAGGGCGGTGTAGTCCTGCCATCTTTTGTCAGATCAGTCCATTTCAAGGAACTCTTCGTACTCCCCCCTCATTTGTAGTTTACCCAGATGGAGTAGAGGTTTCCTTCCCCATGGCACCTCATCAGCATGTCCCGAGCTTCGCTGAACCGGCCGCTCACATACAGCCACCTCGGGCTCCCGGGCAGGAGCCAAACAAGCACGACGATCAAGCCTGGGAAAAAGAAGCTGCAACCACACCGGGAACGTCCAGCTCTTTTCGCCTGTGGAAAACATCTCCATCGCCCCTCTACTCGCCCAAGTGGCAACAATGGCCCCGGTGAACCAAAACGTGTTTTACGATGCCGTGATAACTCCTCGATGTGCTGGGTGTGAGACCTCAACAACATACATAGGTCCCGCATCACTCGCAATCGTAACCCCAAACACCAATATACACCTTCCCAACATAAACTGCGCCAACGACACACGCACGTCACTCAACCCCTGCATTATCGTGCCTACAATAACAATACCAGCGCCAATCCCCATTCCCCCCTCCGTCCCCATTTATCCAACGCGGGTCCAACGAATGGCAGCGCCACCACGCCACCTATCGGATACATAGCGCTCACCCTTGCCTGCCAGGCCCGGTATCTGTGCCGTTAAAGAAGGCGAGGAATTTCTTGTTGATGATTAAGGCGTTGAAGACGGAGCCGTCGTAGCAGTTCATGGTTTGAGGAGAGGAAGCCGAGGATGCAGCAGAGGTAGAGGGTAAGGGTAGCCCTGGTAAAAGGAGAGGGTTTCTCGAGGATCATGGCTTGGTTGAAGGTTTCGTTGCCGGTTATTACTTTCCTTCGACGGATGCGCTTGTTATTGTCTGGGGATGTTAGTTTTGCCAGGAAGACCAGGGGCTGAGCCATCGATGGCTCCTGTGGGCCATTGGCTAGAGCGAGCGTTTCCGGGCGAAGACTCGAATGGGGAATTAGGCAACTTACAGAGTAGAGAGGATACTTCGGCTTTGGGCCCATCTTTTCGCTATCCGTGCTACCATGGCGATAGCGGTCGAGGCGACCGTCCGAGACATCTCGCTCACCGAGCTCGATGCCGTCTTTCTCCCACTGTTCTCTCTCTCGGCGATTCATATTTTTTGTTTGTGGTCGCCCTGACAACCCTTTCGTCTTATATGCGCTCTGCTTGTCTGTACAATCCGTTCGGAGGGTCCTCAGTGTCCCTCCACCACAACTCCGTTGTCTATCCTGATGGTGAACATCCTCTTCGTTGGACGTCCCTCGTGCAAGTAATTCAGAGCTGTCGCCGTCGAGGATGGGTTGTCGATTCATCTGTACTTGGGATCATTGAGCATCGACCGTCACGATTCACGATGACAAGGTGGAAACATTATGAATATGTGACGATGAAAAAGATAAGGGATATGTGAGAAACGATACATTATCCGTAGCAGGGACTCTTTTCTGCACACCGTCTTTCTCAGACTTCCTTCCGAAGACAGGAAAGTTGGAACTAGCCCCCATCTGCCAAAACTGTCAATTTGATAGTGCGGTTGTGGCAGCTCTGGACGGTTCTGGTGTAACACTGGCCCGAAAAATGAGATGGTTCCTGAAAGGCGGAGGCCTTGCGGTCCGGGAGGTAAATCATCCTTGTCTTTGGGAGGAGGAGTACATTCTCAATGGCCGTTAGATAAGACTCCTTGATCTGCTTGTATGCTTTGGAATTTGCCTCAGGCTTTGCAACCTCGGTGGAAGATAAAGTTCCTCTCCTAGCTCAGGGCTAAACATGAACAATGCTCCTCCACGTTTCCGTTGCAAAATTGATGAACCCACTGTTGGATGACAGGCAGGTGTCGTGCAAAGATGCCAGGCTTCCCTGCCGAAAGTAAAGCTTCCGCTGGTCCTCGATTCTTGTCGTTTGCTGAAAACTTGGGGGTTTTCTTGCAGTGACAACCACGTCCTGGGTGTACTCGTGTAGCTGCCGTCGATTGAACATTTGGATAATATGGATGATAAGGAATAAAACGAGAAGCAGAAGTATAAACTTATTACTTGGCATCATGTCCTCGATGTTCGTCTCTCTGATAACAAATGGAGCTGCTTCCTTGCCCGAGTCTCATATTATCCAAGATCATAACAGCCACCCAATCCATGGCATGGATTTTGGCCAGTAATCATTTCCTGCGGGTACAAGGCTAACAGCTCCGTCTCGCCGGCTGAGCGGAGGTCAAAGCAATTTGGTGACTCCCACACTCGACTGCCATATAAACTTTGGCAGCGGCCTCGTCTTCCTTGTCGACTGGCACCAATCTCGCGTAAAGCTTTCTGTGCTTAGGGCCATTATCCGCTGATTCTGTGGGCCTGGCAATATTGGCTTCAAGTAAAACGTGAGAGAGAAGGTGAACTACCCGACGCCGGCTTGGCGGTTCGCGCCGCCGACCGCCTATGCGCCTCGTTTCGCCGCTCCGGCGTCCCTTTGCGGCAATTCTTAATTCGTTCAGAATTCATTTACGAAAGAACCTTTGCACCGTGCGGAACTACGGTCATGAAAACAATTCAACAAACTGGGCTCTTCGCCACCGATCCCAAGGACTCTTTCATGATGGCGTCTAGTTGAAAATGTATTAATTATCGGTTCTATTTTCTCTTCCCCTATCCTATCACCTTCCGGGTATATATGCGCCCTAAGCTTAGCGAAGCTCTGATCTCCAGTGTTTCGCCGTCATGCCAAACTCCTTACCCGTTCAACTTTCAGCTTTGCAAGCGCTGCTCCTTCCCAGCTCCGACTCTCCAATCTTCGCTCCATGCTCCTTTCTTTTTCTCCTCTTATATTCTAGGGATGTTATTTTATCAGCGCGACCGAATTATTCCCAAGCAGTAACTGCGGCTATCCTGTGCCGAGACTTCTTACTTCTCGCCAGCTCTGCTGACAGTCCTTCCACTCCTCCTGGTAGCTACTCTTCCAATCGAGCCAGTATTCGTCGTAGTCCTCTGTGCCACTCTTCCAGCCTCATCATCCATCTCCATCATCTCTTCAACGGTCAAAGCACTTTCAGCCTTCCTAACCCTGACAAATACGATCAAAATACAAAGTGCCGCGGCCGCGCAAGCAACCTCCAACCACAAACTCGCCTGCAACGCCTTCCTCTCGCCCAGCGAGGGCATCGTATTAACGTTGACAATGTCCGCGAATCCAAGACAAACCGCAATCCCAAAATGCAACAACAGCATAATCAGCGCCCCAGCCACCCCCTGCTGATTCTTCGGCAAACTAGACGTCATGAATATATTCGCCACATTAAACGTCAAATCAATCCCAATCGTCGCACAACACATGGCAGGGAATACATAACGCCAATAATTCGCTCCTTCGGGCGCAATAGCGAATAACAACGGGGCGAGGGTCCATGCCACCCCAGCTATCCACATTAAGAGCGTGGAGGAGAGGAGGTGCAATACGAAGCCGCCTAAAGTGGAGATGATGATTCCGCCCAAGGCCATGGGCAGGTACCAGGCCACGATCTGCAGGGGCGTGGCGCCCATGATATTCGTCATGTACAGCGTGGCGTAGAAGAGGAGGATGCCAAGGGAGCCGTAGGTGAAGATGAGTGCAATACACAATGGTGTCATGCACTTGACCTTGAACAAACTTGGCGGCAGGAGAGGATCGGATGCTATCCAGCCTTCGACGTAGATCGACGCCAGGAGAAAGAGGGCGCCGACGATGAAGAGGGCTATGATGTGGGGTTTGCGCCAGCCGGCATGCGCGCTGTCGATGACCGCGACGGTGAAAAGGACGATGCCTGTTACCATTGTGGCGGCGCCGAAGTAGTCCATTTTGATGCCCGATGCCTTGCGTTCGGTGATGTCGGAGGGGATGTAGAGGTAAGAGGTTATAGTTGTTATGAGCGTCAGGACGCAGCCGATCCAGAAGAACCAGCCCCAGCGGGTGTATTGGCCTGTTACGCCGGCGAAGAAAATACCTGCGCTGTGTATTTGTTAGCCTCCTCTGCCAAATTATGTCGCAGATGTCTCGGAGCAGGAAGGTGAGGATCTCAACACATCATACCAGCTCAAACCCCACAGATTTGCACCCCTATGGTGCAGTTGTGGCGTTTTGAGGCAGTATGATGCGTTAAAATCCTGACATTCGGGCATCGAAACAAATTGCGTGAATTTCTCAAGAATCCTGTTCCTTAACCAATTCCAAAAATGAAGATGGAACTTACAACAACCCCAGCGGCGCACAAGCACCATAAATACTAAACACCAAATTTTTCCTCGGCCCAGGCCGATAAATACTCCCCATAAGCATCACACTCGCCGGCAGAAACGCGCTCGGCCCAAGTCCTGCCATGGCTCGACAGACATTCAACATCGTCTCGCCAGTGGAGAATCCGCAGACGAGCGACCAGATGGTCAACCAGGCCATGCCAGCGACGTAGATGGGGTACCCGCCGTACATGTCGCCCAGGCGGCCGAATATAAGGAGGAAGGCGGCGACGGCGAGGGAGAAGGACGCGGCGGGCCAGACTTGCCGGGAGACGGGGATTTCGAGGAGGGGGGCGAGGAGAGGGAGGAGGACAGTGAATCCGGAGACGAAGTATTCCTGTTATCAAATTAGTTTGAGTTCTAAAATTCAAATTTGCAATTTTGATGAGACATGGTGAAAACCGGTTAGTAAAAGGTGGTGATGCGATCCTCACTTACCGCCAAAACCTGTGACATCGCAATCGAGAACACAAAGCCCGCTTCTTGCCATGTACTATCAAAACAAGCTGGTCTCTCTCTTCCCAGCCGTTCAATCCTCTGTTTCAAACTTTCTTCGCTATCTGAACGGTTGTCATCGACCTCCGTTCTTGGACGACTATGATGTTCACGTTTGTCATCACCATCTGCGGTGGCGGGGTCCGGAGGGGTTATTGGAGGCGCCGGCCTCTCGGTGCTGGTGCGCGGTCGTAAGGAATCCCCCATGATTGCGAATCGAACGAAGTAGTATAAGGATTTAGATTGGTATAGGGTATTTTTACATGGGAATGCGATTCTTTATTATTTCACCCCCATCGCCGCCAAGTGCTGCACTATGATCGACCTTCCCATCGTTAGGGTGCATTGTCGCAGATGTCGCGGAACGAGTGGAGTCTCATTGGCTCATGCCATTTTTGTTAGTAAGCTCACGACAACAGCGGGGAGCTCACATTGGCTACGTTGTTAGTGAAGCTAGATAAGCCACACAGATAGACAACCGATTCGCAGGGGCTTCCGAGTATAAGTCTTCGCTACGCCATTGAGTCTTGAGCTGTCCGATTTGAAGTCTTGATGCGACAACATCACGACAATTAATCATTGAAAGTTTACACGACCAAACTTGTCGAAGTTTCGCCATTATATAAAAGCTTGCAAATCTGTTCGTGTTTGGCACTTTTTTCTTACAGCCCTTCGACAAGTGCCGAAAGAACTAAATTTGAGGATCCAGAAGTCCTCATCATTTAGCGCGGGCCTGATGGACATTGTTTGAGCTTCAAAGTCTGCCACTCAGGATCTTTTTGCTTTCTATGGTATAGTTCATCCGCGAGGCCCGTTATTGAGGCCGATGTCGGGTTCAATTATCAGCAGTCCCAGCGACAAGTATTCCCCTACCGGAGGGGTATAGCTCGAACAGTGGCTCCTCAGGGCAAACTTTTCTGGTATCTTCGTTGGGAAATTTTGCCCTCTTGGAGCTTAGCGCACCAGATTTCTATTTTTTAAATCGATCAAGCTTTGCGGCCGTCATTGGCGTCTTGGCACTTCAGAAAATTGTGGCCGAAAACATCAATCTCAACTTAACATCCAGCAGCGTTTTCCCAGTTTCACATACTCGTGGCTATCCACTACTAGAGTGGCTCAAAGCATAACCCATATGGTTGCCATCTAAAGTACTTGCAGCACTACTTTGTATCATGTATCTGGGTATCGGAAAGAAATTTCTCTCTGCTCAGTAATCTTTATCTCTAAAATATTACAGGTGCTTATATGGCAACTTCAAACCAGTGTTGGACTCACTTTCCTTTCCTGCGTCCAGAGCAGGTCCTAAATGCATAATTAAATGACGTTAACCGGATTCCGCCATCATCCCGGCAAGTTTCTGCGTTTTTCGGGCTGTGATAGCATGATAGGACGAGTAAGGTTGGAATCGAATGGGGAAGGATGGTGGAGGGTGCATAGCACGAATGACGGCTATTATTTTTCTTTACTGGAGAAAACAACGCTTATGGACGCACCACAAGCTTTTGTAGCGCCCCAGCTTAGGAGTTGATTAGAACCAGTCACGCCACCATTGACAGCAAGCTTTTAATGTTCTTGTGCTGTGATGAGAGTGCACGCGTGTGGGTGGGTTCGGAAGTAGCAGCGAACAAGCAAAGGTTCGCAGAGCACGGATTGTCGACGGTGATCTTTTTCTACGAAAAAAAGCACTTTTTGGACACTCTGCAAGCTTTCATAACAGCTCTGACTTGGTCTTAGCAAGAGCACAGAGTTCTATTTGCAGATCAAGGAAGATAGAATGAGAGTTTACCTGCTGTCAGCGAGTCTGATGCTATCATGATTAGCTGTGTTAGTAGACGTGTTGAGGATAGTCGAGCTCTCTTGGATGTGAACACCTATAGTATCTGATGACTTGTTACCGGAAAAAGCTCATGAGTTCAGTTGTGTGTCGAAATTTTGTGGTTCCTCGATTTTCAAACTGTAGTGTGGTTCAGCTGTCTTACAGATGCCTGATGCATGGTGTGGCCCAAGCGACCGGCATCGTCACGTGCTCCTTTAGATTAATAGCCACTCGTTCGCTTCGCAGAGAAAGATCTTATTCCTTGGCCAACCTGTGAAGCGCCCAACACTGAAGTGCATTACAAGTATCGTCAAAGTATAGGATATGCTGGCAGTGGCAAAAAGAGCTCTATGATCCTAAAAAGGGATGCGGTTCTCCAACGCACAAACGCCTGACGCTGACGTTCGGTGGCACTTGGCTTCGTCGAGCGGCTGTCAACTTCGGGACTCGGCCTGGTGAGGGTGATATGGACGAAATTGTAAGTGGTAACGAAGTCAAATGCTGTTTGGACCAGACGAGATCAGCCTGCTTCAGAACAGATCTGAGCCCCTCTCTTTCAGACCGAGGCAGTTCCAGCCGAGCAAGTGCTGGTAGTGGAAAGTACTCGAACAGTCACGTACTGTATCTAAGCCTCCTCGCATGAAGTTGTTGAGTGAGCGAGCTGCACGTCGTGTACTATCCGAAGTGCGTCCCTGTCCTACCTTACTTGAATTTGGGAGGATGTCGACATGGTGGTGATAGGTTTCAGATCGATGCGACGCTGAGAAACTGAGGCTTGATCGAACCGCGGATCTGATGTTTCGGAGGTGGCACATTTGGATCTTAAGATCGCCCCCGCCCAGACTTCAAGACGGGAGTCGAATTTGCTCGAGAACAAGGAATTGAGGTACAACACATCTGAGGTACAGGAGTTTGCTTCGGCTGCAGTTTGGGAGTGCTCTAGGTATGTTGTCATGGTGTTATAAGCAGTTCTAACTGCAGCGTTCTTGTTGCCGACGAAATGTAGGGACTGAAGTGACAACAACGACAGAGAGAACACCGCAACGAGAATGAAAAGTACCGGCAATCAGCGGAGAGAAGCACAGACTCAAGCACACCGCAACTTACCCTTGGATGTCAAGTATATTTCGGCATAGTCGCCGACCTGGCGGCCTCCTGTCAACCAGGGGTAAACCCCACAGATCGACGACATCAACGATTTGGCACAATGGAGAAGTTCTGCAGAATCGCATCTTCGGATGCAGAATTGGGTTCTGACGATGCTGGCCCTGGCTGACGAAGTACCGACCCTACTTAAGCTTACTGGAGAAGCTCTGGCTGGTGCTGACAGCAGTGTTAAGGAGTGGCGCCATCCTCGCTCAAAAACCGTACGATGCCTGGCAAGGTACGGAACGGGCTGGCAGTGCCGGGTCTCAATCCGCTGCCAGACCGTTGAAGGGAGTGTCGCATTGCGATGGAATGGGAAAAATTTAGGGCTGGGCAAGATCCGCGAGATCTGACACCAGATCTACGACGCTGGAGATCTGCAGCAATATACTGTATATAAGCTTTGGAGGGTTTTGTTTCAGGATATCTCGAAGATGTTGAGTGTTCTTGTACTTCCGCCAGACGGTCTCCATCGCGATGTGTGTCTCGGCGCCTGCTAATGAGTAATCACGTGCTGGCTGTGTCCGGTGCGGAACATCTTTTTCCAATGCTTTAGGCAGGACTTGCCACAGCGTGTTACTGATCGCGACCTAGGCTGCCAATCCCACTGAAGTTATGACACTTCAACCCTGAGCAACGCGCGGATTGACAACATACTGTACCTCCGCTTTGCCACTAACAAATCCACTATCTGCCACCCGTGATTGGCCAGCACCCGCCGAGTGTCTCTCTTGAGAGGGGATAATAGCCGACAATACTTGGCCTGAACAACCGCAGAACCAGAAAGATGCTATTGACCCGTACCGCCAACTCCCCACGAATAATAATCCTGCAAATCACCATACCTTCTGCACCCTCACATTTTCCCGACTACCGCAGCTCGCCGACGACAACCACGGCGACGACCTTCACCGTTTCAATACCGATACAGTCGCCACGACGGAGTCCCTACTTCTCGCCCACCTCGCTTCCGGCGAGCGACAACCAGCATCCTCGAGCAACCAACATGCCGTCACAATGATTGTCCCAAATTCAAATCCATTCCAGAACACGCCGCTGAGCTTCATCACGCGCTCATCCGACCTCCTTCTCGCCCTGCCCATCGTCTTCTTCTTGGTCATAAATTGGCTGTTACGGCGTGGACCATCCCGTCGCGAAACCTACGATCCAATATCCCATGTCGACGACCCGCTGCTAGCTGTCACCACGCTGGCCAAAGGCCATGCGCTCGATATCGCCATGTTAACTGCTTCGCCGGACGGCGTCGTGGTGTCCGTGGGACTGGACAGGCATATTAAGATTTGGGATCTGAGACAGGAGACGAGGACACACTTCATCAGAAGCTGCAACAATGGCGTCTCTCCTTTCCCAGTCTTGGCCACAGCGATTGACGACCAGGCGGAATGGGTCGCACTGTTGTGTTCCAGCGGGTTGATCATGCTGTGGAATATCAACGATCGCGTGTGGGGCCCGAGCGATATGGTGGACATCAAGGGCCGCACCCCGTTGTCCTTCTTCTTCCGCCCTAGCAAAGCGGATAAGAATGAGGCTGGCAACCCGGCGCCATTGGTGCTTATTAGAACCAGCGGATTGCTTACCGAGATCGACTTTGTTGTTGGTGGACAGAACAAGATGATCCATCTTCAGCTTTGCAAGAGTCCGTTGGTTTGCACAGTGCAGTTTATTGATAAATGTACGTCGAGCACTCGTCTTCCCTTTGCAACTCTCTACATTAAAGAATTCCAGTTAACCTGTTCACAGTCACAATGCCGGAGAAGCCTGCACTCCGAATCGTCACCGCGTCCCGCCGCGGCTGTGTCCACCTGGCATCACAACTCAACAACGCTCAGTATACGCCGGAGGGCCACGAGGATCCTGCATACATACTGGGAGGCCCTTACCGCTGGGTCTCCAACGATGTACCACTATTCGCGCCAGACGATGACCATGAAGTCCGGTCGGTACTACCATTACCGTCCATTGGATTATTCCTTGCCATCCGTGAAAACGGCGTAGACCTCGTACACGTTAAGACCCACGGCATCCTCCACACCTTCGAGAACCTCGAGTTGGTCCCCGGAACCCTCCAATGCTTTCACAGTGTAAAGCGGAAACCGCACTGCGGTACCGACGGCCTGGCCTCTTTCAGCTTAGCCTACACCCAACGTCGACCCAACGAAGAGGGTCAAGAGATGGGAGGCGGAGATCTTATCTTAAGGACGTACATCCCGAAGCAAGAGGGTGATCTCATCTGCATCGGTCCCAAGAAGTGCACGAGCGACTCAACCTGCAATTCCTGGACCGAGGCGCGTCTACGCGTTCACAAAGTTCGGAACCCCGGTGTTTGGGAATCCCTTCCTTCTGGCGCCGTCGTCGGAGTGAGGAAACGGAGAGACAAGGAGACGAGATCAATATCCGCCGTCTCCACCCTTCGCCGCCGAGGCGGAGCAGCGCTCCACTCCGCGACAGAGCCAGGGAATAAGGAGACGCGTGATCTAGATATCTGGGAAGCTTGGATGATTTCCGCGAAAGGGGAACGACATATTATCCCGCTGCATCACCCGTCGACGAGTAGTTCGTTAAGTTGTCCGAATCATAATGATATCCCGTTGATGGATCAGCATCAGCTTTTCGTCACAAAGTGTGGGCCCATGACTAGGGTCGGGAGGCGGTCCGTCGCCCTTGGGTTCGGCAATGTCATTAAAGTCATAACAGTCGGACACGAATGGTTTGATACCGCGGACGACACATCCGAAGATGTCTCTATGAAGTTGGCGCGGAGGAGTCGAAAAAACAAGGCGGTGGAGAAACAGCATATTGCTACCCCGACAACGTATTCTATGGCGAGGGGAGGCGTGGCGGCGGGTAGTTGTGCGATGGGTGGTGGATGTGGGACGGGGATGAGTACGCCGATACCGAGGGGCCCGTCGAGGAAGGGCAGTGTTTGTGGAAGTTTGAGTGGGAGTGCGACAACGACGCCGAGGCTGGCCACGCCTACGTTGTTTACAGCTGGGCATGGTGTTATGACGTTACCTAAAGATAACGCACATACCATGTTGACCGCGGGGAATGGGCTGCCTATTAACAGGCCGATGTCCAGAGGCGGTGGGTGTTGCTCATGAAAGTTAAATGTTCCGACAGATCAACCAGAAAAACAATCTAAAGGATCTCGGCTATAAATAGGAGGGCAGCAACATAATAAGTGGACAGGGAAACGGAGTAGGGGAGGGATGGCAATCATGCAAAGTCGGATGCGAAAACAATTGTATGGATGATACCCTAGTGCGCTGGTTTTGCTGAATTCTTCACTGTTTGTTGGAAGGGCGGCGGGACTTTTATGGGTGGGTGGGACGCTGACTGAATACTTCACCGCACGAAAATAAAACACGTTGAAAGGGCGGTCTGTTTGGAGGATCTCTCGATCCCGCATAGACTTTTCCGTTTAAGCTTGGGTTGAAGGGAGGGTGGCGTCAAGGAGTTAAGGGGTATCGGATAGGTGGCTATTTCGGGTGGGAGGAGAAAGAGCAGGAAACCATCTATTACCATTTAACGCAAGAGGCTATTATGCCGAGCGACGACTTGGATTGACTACACGTCACGAGTTCCATTACCACGACCTGTTCTGGCGCTGGGTATAGAGGGCTTTACGTCAAGATGGGTTGGTTCTACAGAACCGAGTAAGAGCACTAACTCCATACTGGTCCAACGCGAGAGAGAGCGTTGCATACTTCGCGACCATTGGTCATGACGACCAGCGTAGAGAGGATGAATTATGTTCTAGTATATAAGTGCAATACAATGCCATATACATGGCTATCTACTACCACGAGGACTTTTGACAGATTATCGAGGTGGCAGAATCTCGTTCCGGCAGAACAAGGCCAGCATAAGCAATTGAAAGACAATACCGTCTTCCTTTGCTGCCATTTTCATTGACCATCTTTATTGCTCCGTCCAAAACTTGTGTCTGACCGCCAGGTCGCTAGTGTCTTATTAAGCTATGCAGGCCTCGCCCAGCTGGTGTAGGCAGCATTTGCGCAGCCTGACCTTTCCGAGTGTCGTTTATCTCTGGTCGGAACTGACTTCTGAGCCGGAGCATCCATTGGTAAGGTCGTGAATTTGCAGGGCATCACCCAAAAGGATTCATACAGCTTTGAGAGGAAATCGCAGTCGTATTTCCCAGGCTTAGGGTGGCATCAAAAGCCCGGCTAATCAAGCAACGCATCCCAAATATGCATATATGGTACGCAACGAAAAGCATGGGCAATTATTTGTTTTGAGGATTGCCATTATACTGGCCAGTCTAAGAGGTTCAACCTATACCACCACAATGATAGCGGCATAGAAGGGCGGATTCAAGGTAGCTGCGTGTTTGGGAAGGCTGACATGCTCTAACTAGGAAATATGTAGCCTTCCTTACTCATCACACACTCCTCTTGGTTCTTTCCTTTCAAGGTGTCTCAAGGAGGTGGCCAATGCCTCGCTGATGTGTTACACATTGGGGGTCTAAGCCATTGACTAATCATTACCCCGCCGTCAAGGATGCCAATCAGAGCCGAAAGATGTCAATCGGCTCGTAATAAGCGTCCTTCGTGCCTGCCTTTGGTACTGACAAGACGCTCTGCACTGAGGAGACACAGCTGACCTGTGACCTGACACCACGCCAATGACGGCGTGGTGATCAGGGTAGAGTGGTGTGATCAGCCAATCACTTTCAGGCTCAACTTCCCGTCCTCAACACTGCTTTTTTTACCTCCATTCCGGCTGCTTTAAACTGGTCCAAACACCCAAGTTAACGCAAAAAGCTCAATTGACTACCTTTTACACTCTTTGGACTCCTGAAATTCAAACGAAGGTTATAACTTTTCATCCACTATGCTGTGTCGTTGTACCTGTGGAGCCACTAGGTTCGGTCGGTCGGCATTCACGGCTCAGTCTCCACTATTGCTTTGCTGGGGACCGTGCTGGGGCGACTTCCCCAGGTTTCAGCGTCCGCTTGCACCAGTAACAAGGAGCTAGGCTTAAAGCAGCACACTAAGCTTGCTCTTGCCCTGCGTCACGCGATTTTTTGATAGAGTAGAGCTCTATCAAACAGTGAGCGTGTTACCCCGCTCACCACCACTTAACCATGCAAGCTTCAGCTTACGTTGGCTCGCTCCGCCCGCTCAGCCGTCACCTGATGATTGACAAAGACAGCAACTTAGGCGAGACGGCCAGACTCGGTTTCCCCTCTTAACCCTCTGCTTCCCCTCGTCCCCTCTCGTTTCACTCGAGTTCTGATTGAAGTGACTGAATGATCATCTATCAACTGTCATCACGTCGTACCTGTAACATTTACCTTCATCTATCACTCGCATACTCAGACAGCTCACTGTTTGAAGCTTACACGACTCAATCACCTTTACAATACTCAATTCTCTCCTCAAACCAATCCCACAAACTCGACTCAGACTAAGCTCTGACTTTACACCGTTGACGCAACCTTCAGTTCAAGCTTCGGTTTGAACACTCGTTTCAATCGCAACCATGGCTGATACCGAGCAACCCATCCCACTCTCCAAGGTCGACTCCGCCGTCCAGGGTCTTTCCTCTTCTCCACCAAAGGAGAGGGCTGGCCATCGCCGGATGAGCAGTCATGCTGCCGAGGGCGTTTTCAGGATGGAGGATTTAGGTATGCTTCCCTTCTCATTCATCAATCAATCCATCAATCATCATACCGCTGTCACCATCAAATGGGGTGAGGAGTGAGGAGTGAGAAGACGAACTTGGATCCCATCTCCAGAGTTCACCAGCGGAGAGGGCCAAGGGCAAATGACCATGGAAGAGCAGAAGCTAACGCAAGGCAGAAAAGGAGGACAAGGACATTGAGATTGCACCCGAGACGCAGAAGTTGAACTGGTAAGCTTCACTTCCTTTGTTGAGTTTACTCCGCATTTAACAGAGGTATTCTTGTACCTTCCTCAATATCGAGAGCAGCCAACATGTTGGACGGACGAAAGGGTGTCTTCAATATCACAAGCTGGCATTGAATACACGTCCTAGATTTTCCATCCTGTTCGCTTTCCTCTCTGCCTCCTGCAACACGTTCACATTTCCCTGTCGACCCCACGCAACCTACTCCACCAGTATCGGAAGCTAATACAACCCACAGGCGCATAAATAAATCCCCAACCACAATCGAAGAGAAGGATTGGCTCAAAAAGCACCTCACCAATCCACCCATCAAGAAGATTGCTCTTCATTTCCCACTTGGACTTGAGGTTACGGCGAGGAATCTGAAGGGTGTTACGATTAAGGATGCTTGTGATGCTATTTATAAACAGTTTAGGAAGAAGGTATGCTAGCCACTCCCTAATACGCAGTCCTCTCCCCTTGCCACCATCCTACCATTTCCACATCCTTCATTCCACACTCGGTCTCGGATGAAAGGTTGAGGGGCATAGTGGACAAAAGGGAGTTATAAAGATAGTGGCTAACAAATGACTAAACAGGCAGACGACGAGTTAACCGACCCAGTACTCGCCGGCTTCGAGTGGGACAAGGAGGAGTGCTACACCAAGTTCATTGTGCATTGTAAGAAGGAGGGTGCACCACCACCGACGAAGAAGAATAAGAAGAAGGGGAAGGAGGAGGCTGTGCCTGAGGTCTAGATGATCTCCCACGGACACCATCTGCACGCTCGATAGAGACGGCAGATTCATTGATGTGGGAGAAGAGTAGTTTTTTGGACCATCTGAGGAGCACTCTTGCGATTGCCCCTGCTGATGTGCTATGAGGAGAAGAGGTTGCTGGCAATTTGTTTTTTTAGGGTGCTAGGCTAGAAGGTCTACGTAGTCCGTTTCAATTCAACGTTCTTTTGGTTGCCTTGACGTTTCTCAGTGTCCAAACCTTTCCCTGCAAGATATCACCTCGTGCTTTTCTCAGGCTCACCTTCGCTTTCGGTGGCTCGTGTCTTTCTGCCAGGACCGTCTCGTACGTCTATAGAAGCACAGCCCGTCCGTCCGCATCTTTCATGACGATATCAAGAGAATATTGAGAATGCTCACCCACTCATGGATTGCTTCGCCAGCTACTTCTCACACTCTGCCTATTTTTTTGAGGACAACGTAGCGCAAGGTGCTTCCGCCGCTGATAGGTCAACCCTATCGATGTCAGCCTTCATAAGTCTCAAACTTGCAATCAACGCTTCCTGCTCCGGTCACTACGACGACTGGTTTGTGGTGACGCCGTCACTTTGCAAGCATTTCTCAGGCCTCGGGGTGGTAAAACCTCTGCTTCCTCGGGTTGGAAACTACCATGTGGAAGGGCTACTTCTGCTTTGTAAAAGCTAGCAGTTTGAGACCGGGATAGGTTGTATATACTCCATTTGTTGAGGTCTTATTTCGTTACGAGGTGGGCGATGGCTGGCTTGTTTGGAAGCTAAGGAGGCTGACAACTGATAATGGATGATATAGAAAAGCTCCGCACAGGGAGCGATCGAGCTGTGTCGGCGATTATAGCAAAGACTACCCCCCTATGCGAGCCTCACTGCATAAGTCATCCTCCTCCAGAACGGGGAACGGAGAACGAAAGATCAGGGCAGCAGTATGCAACGGCAGCAGTTAGCTCATTAAGCTTTTAACAACATATTCTAAGTGGTTGAAGATCGAGCTGCAACGATTTGCTTGAGATGGTGAAAGAGAGGCCCGAATTCATCCCAGATAGATCAACTAAGCATCTCACCACTCAACCACTTAATAAGTAGCCCAGAAACCATAGAGTCGGATCTGGAAAGGAATTATCGGATAGCTCCTCTTTGTCTGTAGGCCATGCTTTTTATACAGGGGCTGCTTTGGGTGTTAAGAGTGTAGCAGAACAAGTTCCCTCGCTCATACTTGAACTTGGAGATGTGAACACTTAAAGTGATGAGCCTATATAAAGCCCGCATATCAATCTATTGAGACAAGATCCGGTAGCTTATAATTTCTGGTGTCGGGCCTGCTATGCCTTGTGCTCTGGACTTGCACTTTGTCCTTATTGCGCAAACTTCTCCTGCGCAGGTTTAGAGTTTCCATCTTCGGCATGACAAGTCTAATGAGTATTAACAGGTTGACCATCGGTGGCGGCAAAAAATACAAGATAATGGAGTCTCGTGGATCAGCCAGGCCAAGTTCACGGGTTCGACGTTTTCTCTAAATTCTTTTACTAGCTCTAATATTCTTGTTATATTGCCTCGGAATATGCTCTGTGAAGCATCATGGGGCTGAGAAACTCTCAAGCCATGTGCTGAAATTGCTCAGTTTATCACCCGGAAGACGTGTAGTAACTGCAGCATTTATACGCCGTAAAAGCAGGTGTTCGACGTCGAAAGAGAATGGCGAAGAGATGACGCTGATCTTTCCAAATCACGGCGTATTAAGTATAAGCACTGTAGCAGAAACCGAGAGCGAGACTATTGTGTCGGGAGAATTCGGCGTGGACAATGATTTATGCTTCGAAAGGTCGAAGGTAGAGTATTCGTACAAAGCCCGGCGAAGCCCTTCGACATTGTGGCGTCGATAGCGTTCCATTGTACACTGTTGCGAGAGGAAGGTTTGTTATGCCCACAGATGAAGAGGAGGAGCGGCTGTCATTGATACACAAGAAAGGACGCACACAAGAAAGGAGTGTCATCTGGAATCCCTTCTCGTTGCCAAAATCCCTCACTGAGAGATAGGCGTCCTGCTATTTACACCACAAATTCTGCCTTGTCACCTTCTCACCACTCAGTCATCCTGACTTTCCCCTCCATTTCCTTCTCGCTAACCACCTAAGAAGCGATTTGGCTGATCTTATACTCAACAAAATTCCCCCCCTCATCCACCACGAAACGTCCATTCCCAACGTATAAATTCTCCTCCAGCCCCTTATACTTCTCCCCTCCCGCCACAAGAGTAAGCTGAATCCTCACATTCCCAAAATCCGTCGTCTTCGCCCCCTCAGCACCTGTCAGAATGGCACCGATAGACTCATTCAGCTCAATCTGGCCCTTGTAGAAGGCGGCTATGGTTGCGTTTTGTCCCTGCGACCGATTGGTTAGCTAAATTGCCAAGTGCCGGCCTGTCCTTGATCTCGACTTCGAGATTCGTGGAGAGATTCGATGAATTGGGGTGAGACGTGGGAAGCGCACCTTGCCGTGACCGTCGATCTCGGTGAAGAAGGCGCGGACGTCGAGTCTGAGGAAGCGGCCATCTTTGTCTTGGGTTATGACATCGACGGCGTTGATGGCGTGGGCATTGATGGAAACTGGGTATGAAGGCTCGGAGATAAGGGAACCGCTTGGGACGTTGACAAGAGTGAGACCTCCGGGGTAGGTTGCTGTCGGACCGGTTGGAACGGGCGGATCGAGTTGTGCCTGTGAGTCTGTTGGCCACGAAGATGAGGGGCAGGAAGAGAGAGGAGGAAAGTTGACGACGAGAAAGGTGGATTAAGACGGAAAATATCGAAGTGAGTAGTGAGTAAAAGAGAGGATATACCCTGAGAGTGAAGGCCGGGATGAGGGTTGCGAAGCCGTCGGCGGACATCGTGAAGTACTGTGCCTTGTATATGAGACTTCGCTGAAGAGAGTGAGGGATGAAGGAGAACAGTTTGACAGTAGAATCAATCAGAGGAAGGACTGATATATAGCTATGGAGCTGAGCTGAGATGCCCAGCTAATTGCCTCGATGCGGTAGAGTGGATTGCTTACCCCGCCATTTATCCACTGGGGTTGAACCAACCACGCCATACATGACCCCTTCAGCTATCCGCTGCCAGGACACCACAATGGCTGAGGATGTTATCTAAAAACCACGCCAGTTGCTAGGAGTTAGAAGAAATTCGAAGTCAATTAGCTCTTTGTTTATCGAATGGGAGGGATGTCACTTGGCTGACTGTGCCGCGCTGACTGCAAATAAGAATGTCGAACAACAGACCTCAATTGGCCAAGAGCTCGTCATCATGGCATCAAGCTACGTTCAACGTGGCTGATATGCATTTAAGTCTCGGCGATGGGCCAGAGACCAAACAGCTTGTTGATCCCTTGTCAGGCTCTCGTGCAGTGTGCTTGTGCTAAGGTAGCCTTCCTTCATGTATCACTTTTGCTATGCTAAGCTTGCTATGTCTGCAAAAAAAAGAGCGGTGTCTCTTGCGCCGAGGAATCTACGTTCCCATGCATGCGCGTTTTCCCATCTGTCATTCATCTCCATGTAATATCGCCCACATGCAAAAATAATTACTTCCCGATGACCGAGGTCGTGGGTGCTGAATGGTTTCACCAGTATAATCAAGTCGCAGTACGGTCTGATTGCTTCCAGATATTAACCACATCGAGCATCGGTCGCTAGCGACTCTGAAACAACGCGTATGCTGGATACGCTGCTCCACTCTCAGTAACACCCACGCACCCTTGACCAATGGTTGACCAGACAGAACCTAGCTCTGTTGTCTCTCGCTGAGAGCAAGCAAATACTTCCCAGCCTCGACGTTCGCACAGGAATGGGCCTTGCTGCCCTCTGGGAAAGTGCCGTTGGCGGCCCAGAGATCAATCAATGGCTGCATTGGCTCGAGCTCATGTGGCTTCATCATATCCAAAGCGGTGGTGGTGAGGATGAAGTGGGAGAAGCAAGAGTTGAGTTGTTTCTCGAGGTTGAGGTCGTAGAATGGCTCGACGAAGTGCGCCCAGTAGAGGTGAGCGTAGACGCGGAACATCTGGCGGAAGATGGCCTGGCAGACCTCGAAGAACTCCTGCGGGAAGCCAGAGGACTTGCCAACCCAGTCGTTGCCGGACAAGGCGCTGATTGGGAGGTTGGAGTTGGTTGGTCCCGCAGCGATTGGAGTTCCAGCTGGAGAGGTGCCAGATGGGTAGGTGCCTGATGATGGGGCAGCTGGGCCACTTGGATTGTAGGAGAAGGAGACGGAGCTTGGGTCGGTTGGGAAGATATCGGTGTTCTCAATTTTGCCAGTGATCCAGCGCTGCATCAAGCCGATGTACTCTGGTGCTGGGACCTCAACTGGCTCGCGGCGAGCATTGAGCCACGTGAAGGTATGGTTTCTGCCCAACTGTTAGCATAGATGTGCTTAGCCGGGCACGACAAGACTACGTACGGTCCTGCAGACATTCTTGGGCATGACTTGTCGCTGCAGATGCTGTCTCCGTGCTCATCCTTTTCGTGGATGATGCGTACAAACAACCAGAGGTTACGGTAGTGCTCCACAACTTCGAATATTAGCATCATAATAGATCCAACAATGCCGCGGATCTCTTACCTTGATGTGCGATCCACTCTCCCTGCTCCAATGTCTTTGGCTTAGTGGACAAAGTCATGAAGTTACCTTTGACGATGTGCTTGGCATGAGCAGCGTTCAACCACAGCGGCTTTGGGTTTGGCAAGTTGTACGCCACCAACGGGTCGTTTGGCGATGACGGAGTCATGTTGTTGGCGGAGAGGTTCGTTGGCACTGATGGCGATGCTGGCATCTGAGGAGCACGTGGCGCTAAGTTACCAACAGAAGAGCTGGTTTGGAGGGTTGGGACCTGAGAAGGCCCTTGAACGTTGTTAGACGCGATTGGGCTCTTGGTCTGAGCAGTCTTACTCTGCGTGCCGCGGAAGCGACCGCTGCTAAACAAGCAACAACATTAGTCTTGGTATTCTTCCAAATTGCACTCAGGCGACGAACTCTTCGGGGGTCCCAGAGTGTTGCGATATCTTTGAGACTTCTTAATTTGATTGAGGTGCGAGACAGGTGTGGATGGTATGGTAGGAAATTATGAGATGTAACAAGTCGGGCTGGTGGCGCCAACGGCTTATGCTACCACGTGCGGACACTGGCGCAATCAGACACCCGCTGTGTTTACAAAAGCGAGCCGTAATCCTCAGCAGTGCTGGTATAAAGGCCTATGAGCACCAAAGAGCGTAATACTCAGGCACCAATGCCGAACTCTCTTGCAATATTACTTGAGGATTCATGGCCTACACAGGGGTCGGCGGTGACTTTCGCGCCGGCGGCCCAGAAAAATGGTGGCCTCAAAAATGGCAGAACTCTCGGCGCCGCAACACTGCGTCTACTGTGCAAAGCACAAACTACAAGAAATCGGCTCTTACATTCCACTGAAAAGGTTCGACATATTTGTTGACAGTTCAATATGTCGGACAACCTTGGTGGCTTAGGTTCCTTATCGGCTTTATTGGTGGACTTGATGCGTAACGGGGAGCCCTCGAATGACGATGAGAAACCACTGGTAAGTCGTTTAGATTGGCAGGTCAACGCTCCAGGCTTCTGCTTTCTGTTGTTACTATTTTGTTGAAGTGGACAAGAATAGAACTACATGCTGACCCAGGGGTAGATTAAGGTGTGTTCCAATAGCCGCGCGCCTCTTCAACGAATGACGGGCGACATCGCCTATCGCGGCTAATTTGTCATGGCACATCACTATCACAGCTGGAGTTCGGTGATATAATCAAACCTGGCGGCAAGGGCATTATCTATCTTCTCGTAGAAGAGTGGTTACGGGAATACAATATTGATTATGACCAGCCGCTCCAAGGTGAGCTGGTTGAGACTTTGCTTTATAATGTGCCTGGCTTTTTCAGTCTCCCCACGCCATTCCTCTGGAAGACTGAACTCAAAAAACACTGCCACGGAAATTGCGCGGACGGGGGTTCCTGGTTTATTAAGAGGATTTCGGACTTTTATACCTTCTGGAGGAAGACTTTGCTGGCCCGGTCGAGAAAGTTGACGTTTACAGTTGGTAACGGAGTTCCAGGCTGGATATGACCACTTTTATAATCAACTCCTCGCCAGTTGTTTTCGGGCAAAGAACCCAAATCCATTTAGTATAGCTGCTAGACTCTTCCTCGTGGCAATTATCCGTGGGAGAGAATACCCATTGGATCCGTGGAAAGAGTACGCTCAACGCCCGGATATAAGCGCGTAAGATAAGCGTTGAGACAGCTTATCGCGACTGGCGCGACGCTTGTTCTCGCAAGGCTGAAGCCCATCGACGACGCCAAGCCGAAGCTCAACGCCCTCTAGTTCTAAATTGGCATCGAACTCGTGGAAACATCTATTGGACATCACCTGATTTTGTAAGAGGAATTAAATCCGATTGTGGGACGCCGAAAAAGCGCCATTCTCAACTGACAGCATTCTAACCTCAGCCAGTTCAGTACAAGGCCCCGGCATACACTCTTGAAGCACCAGCACTTTTACCACTTCTACCGCTTCCCAAAACAAAAATGTCTGACCCAGAAGATACACTTGATGATGGCGACCTCTTCGGAGACGATGACGATGTGCCTGGGAGCATAAGCGGCAGCCCACAACGAAGACGCGAGGACAGCGACAGGGAGCTCGATTCCGGGGACGATCAGGACCACGAGCACAAACGTCGCAAACAGACCCCGGAGGAGGCGGAGCAGTCTGTTGTGGAAGTTAATGTTGTGCCTCATACAGTTCCGGCGCCCGGCGACGGCGAGGTAAATAACCGCGGCAGCTCGAGTTGGCTATAACTAGGTACTGACTTTCTTTCTTCCAGCTCAACACGCTCCGCATCCCAGATTTCGTCAGAGTTGAAGCCGCACCTTTCGACGCAACAACATTCACCCCGCCAGACGCAGAAAGCAAGACCGGAACCGCACACGCCATTGCAGCTTCCACGATCAGATACAAGAAGGACGAGAAGGGCCGCCTCGAGAGCAATGCTACCCTTAACCGCTGGTCCGACGGCTCCATGACCCTCAACATCGGCGACGTTGTTTACGAACTTCTCTCGAAGCCACTTGCACCAAAGGTGTTTAAGACCTACAGCGATGTCCTCGATTCCCACACCTACCTCGCCGCACCACACATCGATGCCCAGATCATGCAGATCATCGGCCACGTCAACAATGAGCTTACAGTCGTTCCGAATGCTCAGCAGCAACAGGCGGCTGTGGAGAAGCTGAAGGCCAACATGATGAAGGCAGGGCGCCATAACAACCATAAGGGTGTAAACAACTCAATTACCCGCTTCGAGGACCCAGAGACACAGAAGAAGAAGCTTGAGGAGCAAGAGCGCGAGCGTAACAAGATCGCGAAGCGCAAGGAGCAACAACAAGCACGTTTGGAGCAGCGCGCTGGCGGTAGCAGGGTGGGAATGGGAAGCGATAGGATTGGAGCTGGCAAGATCAAGAGAGCTGCACCAAAGAGGTCTGCTAGAGCTGATTACGATTCCGACGACGATCTCCCACCACGCGGCGGAAGACAGGATGAGTACGATATGGAGGACGACTTTGTGGCAGGTAGTGACGAGGAGGAGGCGGGTGGAGATGACTCTGATGAGGAGGAGTACGATCGCCCATCACCGAAGAGCAAGAAGCGTGCTGCATCTGACGATGATGTTGAAGGAAAGTCTGACGACGACCGTGGTGCTCGCCCAGAGGCCGGAGGCCGCCGCAAGAGGCAGGTCATTGAGGATGATGAGGATGAGGATTGAGCGACCAAGCACTGCGTTGTATAATATGGGAGTTGGGGAGTTGACAATGCGGGAAGTGCTTCTGAAATTTGCTTACATTTGCGTGTTGCGGAGCTAGATCACATTTCTCGAGTTCTTGCGTGTCTCACGAGCTATACTAGATATAGGCATGCTTCTTCAATGGCTAGCTAGATAGTCTAATAAAATTAAACTGAGATAAACAGCAAGTCCTTCTATGCTTGGGCGTACTATTCCGAGATTCACTACTCCGAGGCACTGCACCCTTCATATCCGTATAAAACGAAAGGAGCATTGCAACATGCGAGTACTCAGCGAACCTGAATTTCCAAAACAAACTTCATTCTTTGTGTTTCATGCCACCTAAGCCCTGTCTTCCAGCTATCACCAACTTTCCATCCGCCGACGCCAACTCGTCATCTCTTATCGCACCACGATAAAGATTCGCACCCCTCGTCGTGGAATATTCCAGAGCTTCAAGCTTCCAACTTCATAACCACTCGTCGGAAACATCAATTGAGCTTCATACCACTTCTTTTGAATCCTTATCCTCGACGTCACATATACTGCAGACAAGATGGCCCAAAAATGTGTCCACAAGGGGTGTGAGAAGATGTTCACCGACCCAGAGGAGGAATGCGTTTATCATCCTGGACCACCGGTCTTTCATGAGGGACTTAAGGGTATGTTTACAACTTTACTATGAGCCTTTTTCGGGCTTGTCATGCTTCAAGCAGTCTTTTAGCTTTGTTAGCACTAGAAGTGCCGTAACTAATATCATTCGCAGGCTGGAAATGCTGCAAACCCCGCGTAATGACCTTTGACGAATTCCAATCCATCCCCGGCTGCACAACCGGCAAGCACAGCACAACCGACACAGTCCTTTCCTTCGAAAAGAAAACCGCCGCTGACGTCCCTGCGCCTCCAAAACCCTCAGCTTTCCTCAACGATGCACCGGCACGCAGGCCCATCTCCACACCACAGAATGCGCCGAGCCCAAAGCCAAAGGAGCCTGAGCCTGAATCCGAGGATGATGAAGAAGGTGTAGCTATTCCGGAGGGAAAAATGTGTAGGAGGAAGGCGTGTGGGTTGACGTATAAGGGCGGTGATAGGAGTGGGGAAAGTTGTATTTATCACCCAGGCGTGCCGATCTTTCATGAAGGGAGCAAGGGGTATAGCTGTTGCAAGAGGCGCGTGCTTGATTTCGACGACTTTATGAAGATTGAGGGGTGCAAGACGAAGGACAAACATCTCTTTGTCGGGATCGGGAAGAAAGAGAAGACGGATGGCGAAGTCTTGGAAGATGTGAGGAGCGACTACTACCAAACGGCGTCCACAGCCATTGCGTCTTTCTTCCTGAAGAGGATTGGTAAGGAGAATTCCACCGTAGAGTTTACTGGAAAGAGCGTAAAGTTTGATTTGAAGACGTCGGATTCGCCGCCGAAGGTCTTCAAGAAGGAGATTGAGCTGTTTGGACCAATTGACGCTGAGAGGAGCAGCTTCAAGATCATGGGCACTAAGCTGGAGCTTAACCTTGTCAAGGCTGATGGACAGGCATGGCCTGTTTTGAGGGCGGATGACGAGAGGACCGGGGAGATTATCCAGGTTGGTAGAGCTGGCAACCTCAGGGTTTAGATGGCATGTTTTAGAGCAGGTAGATACTTAAACGACCATATTGATGTCACTTCCAGCGACCGCTGTTCATATCTTGAGGTTTTGAGATGTGATGCAAGATGCGAGGTGTAGTATTTAAATGCTTGGGCATGCTAAGCTGCTGGTCCTCATTCTCAAGATTTTGAACACGTCGAAGCTGAGGCCAGCTGTTGATACTACTGCTAACACCAACAAGACTGCGGAGCAAGGTATGTATGCCGTCACCTTTCAGACTGCCTGGGTCATCTGGGTGATCTCTTGCTGCACGTCGAGGATGAGCTTGCTACTTGGGCCAACGTGCACAACAAAAATGAAAATACAGATTTTACCCTATGTCCTTCCCCAGACTGGTAGTATGGCGCCAGGACGAGGTATACAAAAGGGTCCAAGCAAGGTGCCAGAGGTCAGGTAGAGGAAAAATAGGAACAAGTATTACTCCTCGTGGACTCCATGAGCCCTCGGGTTGCAAGTTCGTGGTCGTTGTCTTGCTTGGCTCTGGCGTTGAGCTGGGCTGCGGTCCGCCTCTTGTTGTCGATCGACGGTGGATGACATTGTCCGTTGCGAGAGCATGGTCGTATATTCTCTCCAGGCTGGCAGGGAGGGGATGAAATGCAAAGGCAGGGTGTTGCCAGTAGGTTGACGTCCACTCCTTGTCCTTTTGCTCAATGAACTCATCATCCTTCAGCACTCGAAGCATAAACCGGGTTTCTGGCCCGAGTTTCCCTGTCGAATTAGCGTTGCTCATAGTCACCAACGGTGATGTTATGACCAGCATACCTCGCCGACAGCCCTAGCTACCATCATCACCAACACTCACCAACCAGTTGCCGGGCCAGCAAGAAAAGACTGCAAAACCTCGAGGAAGGTTCCATGAGATGTCCGCCACGTCTGAACTGCTGGCTTAGCATCTAACTAGATCTTTACTTTAACCCAGTTTATATCTTCCTTCTCGGTCAGTCTTCGACTTCGACTTGGAGAGCTATAGTAGAAGAGCAGCGTATACTGGCAAGCTTATAAGGTATGAGTATGAATACATGCTTCAGCTTTCTACTTAGGATGTTCTTTCAGGATTTGGCTCATTTTTTCCGCATAATAAGAATTTCGACATGAGAAGAGCTCGTATGTGAAGACTTTGGGCATGGACTATGGAGTAAGTTATTGTAGGAAAGGGGATGTTGTGATTTGTTAACTACAAACACCGTGCTGAACGGCGACGCAAGGAGCTTAGAGTGGTGATATTGTCCCGTTGCCAATTAGTTTAGGATGGTGTCAGCAAAGAATAACGAAGCTTCGGCCGCCCTGCATTCATATCAATGCTATGTTTAGACACCATAACTCTCATTAGAGAGTGGCCAGTAGTGTTCCACGAATCGATGAAGTCAATCGCAATTTCATCTTGAGGTATGTGTCGTTCTTGGTGTTACTTGGCCTCTATATAGATGCACTCCGGAGGACTTCGCCTCATGGTCAAAACCTTGTATGGCACGAATAGGAAACCATTTCCGCACACGACATGTTGTGCCAGTCGTCAGGGTGCACGAGCACTTCTCGTCCGACGCCAGAACATGCAGCAAGGGGCATGCAAGGCGTCATAACCATAAGCTGGCCAAATTCGTCCAATGCAGCCTGAAATATCCGGCATTGGCGCCACGTGCACATTCACATATGAGTAGCCTTATTCATCAAGTCCTCACCCATCGTTTCCCTGTCTCGCGCACTAAGAAGTTGTGGAGCGCATTTCCCAGGTAATGGAGATATACGGACCAATATTTTCCTGCTACGGTCCACTACAGACCTACCCTATTGAAGCGCCCCTGTTTCTCTAAATGAGGCAAGATCAATTTTCTTCATAATCAACTCCTGGAATGCAATACCCCTGTTTGTCCAACTTAACACCCATAAGAATGGTGACTAGCTAAGCGTCAATCCAGTCGAAGCATCTGCCCAGCATGGGTGCATTCCCAGCATGAGTACGCGCTTCTGGTGGAGTTAACGACGGAACTTGTCCACAAGCTTGCCGATGGCTCGCTTAATAGACCTTCTTCTTCTCATCGATACTGTACTTTCCTGGTCCACTGTTGACGAGGAGCAGAAGGCCACCGACAATGGACAAGATCTGGAAGAAATCGTACTTGGCGAAGTCCTTGTGTGGGTGCGACTCGTGGAGCTATGACACAGTTAGCCTCGATCCCATGCCCACCTCATCCTCTCCCCCGTCCGTCTTCTTCCCGGAGTTGGACTTACAGTCCAGAAGTTATTAACCAACAAGTTAAAACCCGACAAAATTACAACCAACATAGTCGCACTAAACTTTGCCTTGAATCCCACCACAACCATAACGCACGCCACAGCCCCCACTCCCGCAACCACCACCCTGCCCACCGACCAACTTCCCGAAAAAACAAACCCGACAAACAAGAAAATCAACAGCACCCTGCCAGCGAGCTGGAAATACATCTTTCGATCCTTCTCATCGATCTCGGGCAACCCAGCAAAAGCCTTAGTCTTCCTCACCCAGGAGTCAGAAAGAACCATCAAAAGGCCGCCCATGACGGACAGGTTGCGGAGAAAGAAATTCAGGTCGAAGATTAGACCGTAACCCAGGGCTTGGGTTATGACGACGCCGATTAGGCCGCAGACGGCGGATGGGGTGTGTTTGCGTGTTATGACAAGGAGGGAACAGAGGGTCATCGCGGCGACGTTGAGGAGGAGGAAGAGGTGGTTTAGGCCGGTTGGGACTGTGTGGTGTTAGCTGTTGCTCGACTCTGCATAATGACCACCAGCCTCGAAGCTGGACAGTATGGAACAGTCGTGAGGGTAAGTCTTACTGCGGCGATAATCATGTAGGTAGCTCAATTGATCGCTCCATTGGGTGATGATGCGGATGGCGTCCTCGAGGAAAGTGACAACGATCAGGAAACGTCCAATAGCTGGAAGATATCTAAAACCGTGTTAGTACTGTCCTAGTTTCCTTCTTCATACCTCCATCTCTGGAACACCCCGTCCCTCAACCCTCCAATTCTTATGATATAACCACTCCCTCCTCATTTCTCGGCTTCGAGGCAAGACTCACGGCTTAACAGGCTCACTTAAGCCATCTAATAGATCCTCAATCTTGCTCGTCTGTGCTCTAATCGCATCCAACGGACTCGGGTCAGATGGTTCCGCCCTTCCTGGTCCTGCACCGTAGGCATTGGCGCCATAAGCATTGGCGCCTCCATATTGGTTGCCAAACTGGTTCACTGGTGACGGGTTCATGTTTCCACCCATGCTGTTGAGGTTGTAACCCGCCGTGCCGCGGATCTGCGCCATTGTTCTATTGTCGTGAGCTTTCGTGTCGACGTGCGAGAGCTCTAGATAGCTGTGTAGCTTGAAGGCCGGGCACTTAGAGCTTGTGCGGTTGTCGTGAATTGATCGTTCTTGCCGACTAAAATATCCGACGTAGCTGTATACCTTAAGCTAAGAAGTTATCCCTTAATCGACTGTATGGAAGTCGGTTGTCTTGAAGTATCACGACACTACAACTTTGGTGAAGCGTGGCCTTTCAAGGTTGTGGCAGTCCAGCATCAAGCAGTTCGGTCCGCGGTCTTGGCGCAACTAGCCCCGATGCACAGTCGTCATATGTCAGGAACACCCCAAATGGCCTCAATAGGATTCTACGGATTCTAAGAACAGCCAAAGACCATATATCTCATCCCATAATATTAAATAACATTAAATCACTTTTTAAAGGTATATAAGTATAAAGCAACACTGTAGTTTTTACGGAGAAGTTTATTTGGTGAGCCTAATAGCTCTGAATCCTCATCATCATCATCTTCATTGATGGTCTCAGCATAACGGCTTTACCCCGCGTACTGCAACCAAGCTTCAGCAATCCCGCAAACTGCCGAATTGGGTCTAGCTTGCGATTCGCCAGAGCTTCAACTACCGAATTTCCATCTTGGCCCGGAAGAGAGGCCGTATAGCAGCATAGCAAGGTTTGCTCGCCCATTTAGCATAAACATTGACAAGCAATCGGAGCTCTTCAGATTGACCTCTCGTCTCAGAAGAAGCTCCCAATCCTCGTGCACTGATCACCTCATCCTATCTGCCAGGTGGACTCGCACATTACTCCCTCTACTTAAGTGAGCAGGTGACCCTTTGGCTGGTCCTTTGCCGAGAATACATGGTTCGCGATTTGGCTCTACCTGTCGTACGCACAATCCGTATCACAGGTGCACCAAAGCGGAGCGCTCTATCTTTACCGTTGGCCAGCTTTGAATCCCCAATTTTCCAAGTCGAGATCCACTGTGACAATCGACGCCAGCCAGACTCATGCAAAGCCAGGCTCCTCATGATGGCCAGAGTGATTACTCAAAAACACTTAAATCCAACGGCACACTGCTACCCCTTCCCGCTCTATACCTCTTCTCCAAATTCACAAAGTCTCGTGGCTTTGGCAATACGCTCTCATCCTGAAACCTCCACCTGATATCCTGGATGAACACTCTACCTCCTCCACTTCCCGAACTTTGGGATAAAGAACCTTTCCCTCCCGGTCTACCTCCGCTTGAGCCATTGTGAGCTAATGTGTAGGCGCTCGCGTCCAACATGGTGCTGGGCGTTTGACTTGTGCGTTGCCGTGCTACGGGTGGCGGCGGAGCGGTTGGCAGCGTGGGTGCCGGCTCCGGCTCAGTATACGCAGCCACAGGAAGTGGTCTCTGTGAAGGTGGAGCTGGCGGTGGCGGAGGAGCAGCAGGTGTTGACGGCGCCGGCGACTGCGGAAGTGCTTGTGCGGCCGCTCTTATAGCTGCCTGAACCGCCAGACTTGGGCCGCTGTTCAAAGGTGGTGCCGCGGGTGGGTTTGGAGGTGGAGGCGGCATGAGAGTTTGTGTCGTTGTCCTGCCATTGACATGTGGTCTTGGTGCTGCTGAGGGCGGCGGAGGTGGGGGCGCTGGGGCGCCGAAGGAAGGTGGTGCAGGAGGTGCTGAGGGAGGTGGAGCTGGTAGTGCGGAAGGTGTTATGCTTGAGGATGGCTTTCGGGAGCCGGGTGGTGGAGGAGGCTTCTTGCCTATTGGTGGTGGAGGGCCCCGGAGTGATTGTGTTGAGGAAGATGGGCGTGGGCCATTGGTTTTGCGTAGGTTTGCGATTGACGGTGCGGCCGCAGATGTCGACTGTGATGGATGTGCCGGCGGCCTGCTGGATGGTGGGGGTGGTGGTGCTGCTCCTGGTGGTGGTGGAGGTGCTGCTGCCGGAGCTCGAGGCGGCTTTGGTACTGAGTTTCGTGATGATTCTGGGTCAGAGTTTGAGTCTGCATGGTTCGCTGTGTCATATTTAGCATTTCGGTAGCTCCTGCAACCTCTTCTCATGAAGCCATACCTCCTGTGTCTATTCCTCCACCTCTCTTCTTCAACTTTGGCATTCCACCTGCAAATAAGCCTCCCAGTTGAGGTGGCGCATCTGCGTTCGTATCCCTTCCCTGATCACTATTGCTCCTAGCACGGCCTGGTGCCGGAGGAGCCAAGCCTCCTGGTCTTCCAGCTCCAGGCACCGGCGGTGCTCCTCCTAATCCTGAACTAGACGGACCACTTGATACCTTGCCGACTACGGGTGAAGAGCGATCGTTTATTTGGTTGACCTTCTTGAGCCTCGCCCCTTTGGTGATATCTCCTAATAGAGCCCCCTTTTAACATGTTAGCTGTTGGGTCTTTTCATCCTCCGGCTTGATACAAGCTTAATATGGCAGGTAGACCAACTCTGTTTTCTGCTACAGCTGGAGGCGGCGCTGCCGGTAGTGGCAAGCCGCCGCCGCCGGGAGGAGGTGGTGGAGGAGGTGGAGGGCCCCCCATCATCGGCGGCGGAGGAGGAGGTGGTGGTGGAGACATAGTTGAGTTTCGTATCCGCAGTACGCGGCCTCTTTCAAGACGAGTATAATCGGTTTGACAAGCTCATGTGAGCACAAAATATACACTGGCAAGTAAGAAGCGAATTTGCCGGCGTGATCAGTTGACTCAATGACTGAAGGTGAGGCCGAAATTGGTAAGATGAGTATAACGAATGGAATTGTGGGCGCCGGGCAGGCTTGGAAACGTCACTGGGTGGGTGGGCTGGCGCGGCTGAGCCATGCGACGACAGGGGGGACCACCTCTAGTGCCAGGCTGATCCGCGACGACAGCCACGATCTATTTACAGCCACAACTTTTGCAGACTTCACTCGACAACACCATAAGCAAGTATGAGGTCGAACATACTCAAAACCGAGACATCGGTATGCCAATTGTGTTCCTTTGCTGGAGCTCGCCCGTCAGTTCGCCCAAGGTCACTGCGCATTGCGTCCGCAGCCAAGAGTTTGCGACAGTTTTCAGTCACCCAGTCGGCCTTTTCCAGCAAACATGTTAAACATGCCGCCCAGTCGGCCTCGGCCTCTACCACTATACCACCCAAGTCTGCTACGGCTACACGGTATGACGGCGCGAAGCTGTCCGGAGCAGCCACAGACGCGCAGATCGAGCAAGAGTTAGGAAGAGCGGCGTGGATGAAGTCTGAGCTTGTCACAAAGGACACCCCACCGACGCCGATCGAGGTCATGAAGCTGTTCACGACGTACGAGGAGATCGCAAACAAACTAAGGACACCTGCCGCGCCACAGGCTGCACGAAAGGAGGGGTCGGCGACGTCTGCGCTGCTCTCGATAAGCAAGGCACCGAAGACTGGCGCACAACCTCAAAAGTTATCCCCAAAGGCGGAGCTGGCAGCGAAGAAGCTGTCTGATATGGCATTGGGAGTACTAGAGCTTGATTCGGTCTTCATCACTCCTGAAATGCTGGCCCACTTTGTTGACCTTCACACTATCCTTGGCCGCCCAGAAGCCTTACCAACCGCATTCAACCTCTACGCCAACAAGCAAGTGCCAATAGAAGGCTCAAAACCACTCAAATTCAAGGAGCAAAACCCAAAGAAGAGTGCGAACGCTGTGCAGAAGGAGGTTGCGGATAAGGCATTACAAGTGGCCATCGACGCAAAACAACTAGTTGTCGCAATGGACATCGTGGATACGACATACAACACAACGGCGTATCGTCGTGCAAAGTTTATCCGCAAGGCATTGTTCCCAACCGTGGGTCTGTCCTTGGCTCCAGTGGCAGCGTACGTGATAGCGGGACAACTGGCTCAGTACCAGACGACAATGGACCCGGCGGTGGCTACAAACATTGCGTTCGTTGGCCTGAGTGCATACATCACTCTGACCACGGTGGTCGGAGTTGTGGCCGTTACCACGTCAAACGATCAGATGGAGCGCATTACCTGGGCACAAGGACTGCCGCTCAGAGAGAGATGGCTCCGTGAGGACGAGCGTGCAGCGATTGACAAGATGGCCATGTCATGGGGATTCAAGGAGCTCTGGAAGAGAGGAGAAGAGGAGGGAGACGAATGGGAGCACCTCAAAGAATGGGTCGCCATGCGCGGCATGATTCTCGATAAGACCGAGTTGATGGAGGGCATGGAGTAAACAAAAAACGTGGGTATCCCGTGTTGCACTTGCTGCGCCCCGATCGCGTCTCACAAGATACCAAACCTTCAATGACGACATGTACTATACAGATACCCACGATAGAACCCTTAGATAACCGCAATTAGATGAGAGGCCGCCGATTAGGCAAGGCTTTCATAATGTATGAGAGTTTGGCGGTCGAATGCGTTTCAGATCCACCGGCAACGTTGACATTCTATGCCGAACGACGACGGCGAGGACACCTGCATAGCCTCAAACATGGCAATTGCTAGAACTCTTTCCAAGCTCTTCAGATTGTAGCATGGCAGCCATAGGTGGCATCGTTGCGGGCGGAGAATACACAAAAGCGCTTTCTTATGTGTTGGCTAAGTTACCTCTCTTTTCTATCTTGAAGCCCCGGCATCAAAGTGAGGCTTTGTACATCTCCCATGTTCCGGGACCTACTCCTACCTTCACCCACGTTTCATTATGTCCGTGATATCAATGCCGATCTTTTGCCAACAGGATTGTGCAGACATTAGCAGTTGCGCTCTGTGTTCACTTAGCGTCGTGGTGGCTTTATAACAATGCGTCCGAAGGCGGACGCGGTATCGTCTTCCATTCCACTTCCAGAACCAATTCCTAGAACGAGCACGCAGAAGTATCATTTCAAGCATCACTACGCTCTCTGTCCCTCTGATGGCCGGCCACTTCACCGAAGTCGATCCGGAGCAATGTGCACACCACGCCCAATTCATGAGGAACCTCTCTCGTCGCCAAGCAGACACCATTTTCTGGCTGCTGTTCTCACTTACTGCTATCCTGCTTATCTGCGCCAGCCAGATGCATAGCAAGTGCGTTTCCTCCCTCAGCTTCCCCTCCTACCCATTCCACCTTCCACGCTCTTGCCAGTTGACACATCACAGAGCTGCTGCCAATCCGAATAGACGACTAAGAATTGCTTGCCTAGCCCTTTCGACCTGCTGTTTCCTCCTCGCTCTCCCGCTCGTTGCCTTTTCTGCGCTGGCAGGGTTGACTATCGAGGTACGTCTTCCCCCTCTCCTCTTCTCGCCCCTCGCTCATTCCAGGCCATGGTGGACATGTCCTTGCCCCTTCTCCTCCCTTTGCCATCACCCTCGTCCTCTCCTCTCCTCTCCTTTATCTCATAGCCTCGCTGACACTCCACAGTTCTGCCACGGCGAAGACCTAATATTCTTCTACTGGGCCTTCTGGACACTAATCCAAGTCGGCTCCCTAATCGCCATCCTCGGCGTATCAGTGAACCAATATTACGGGCTGGGACACAAAGAAGGGCCGCCTTGGAACGTGGCGCTGGGGACGCCCGTGCTGGTGCTTGCGGCGCTGGGCCATGGTGGGAATGTAGCGGGGAGGGCAATGTGGAAGAGGGTTAGTAGGCGGGATTTGAGTAAGGGCCTCGCAAGCTCGCCTGAAGGAGGGGAGGGGGATTTGGAGATGGGAATGGGGACAAAGGGGGAGGAGGAGACAGATGTTGATGAGGAGAGGAAGATGAATGAGAGGGAGCTGAGGGATGTTAGGTCGAGTAGAGCGTGAGTCCTTCCCACATTTTTACATTCAACTTCTCTGGGAAGTTTTCTAACAGCACGACAGGTCAACAATCATAAACTCACCCACCATCCTCCCCTCGCAAGGTCTAGCCCGCCACATCGGCTACACCCTAGACAACGAACCCATTTACGCCATGGACCGTACCACCCCTAACACACCCTGCCCTACTTCGCCAATCCCTAACTCACCAAGTCCATCCTCGGTCAGTCCGCCACCGGCTGCTATGCCTGCGGGTCCAAGTCCGCAGTTGGGTGGAAGTGATGGATCAGGAGCAAGGCCACATGCACTGAGGTTTGCGTCCCGCGACCAAATCTCGGTTGAGACCCCAGCCCCGATTCGGAAGGCGAGTTATCATATGGTTGACGAGGGGAAGGAGAGGTCATAACGACTTCAGTAATGTGGGCTGCAAGCAGAGGGTTTTAAGAATGGCCAATGGTAATTAAGGCAACATAGACTGCGTAGAGAAAACAATTAGTGAGAGTTAAGCCTAGTTTAGAGAGCCAATGGCACAACAGTCAAGCCTACGTCACAGGAGATATGGAACAAACAATATTTACAGTGGACCGCTACAGGATGAGTGGCGGAACCGTCGACTTTGCTGTCATTGCTTGGCTCGGCTCTTATTGTTGGGTGCTGAGGGTATCAGCAACACTCAACTAGTTTTCGCAAACACCCTGCGCGGAATTAGCCGGAGACATGCTGAAGTATCAGTCGTTCGCGGCTAGCTAAGTTTTTCTCGGGAAAGATAGGAAGTCCAAGATTTCGCAATTTTCGGTCCAATGAAGAAGTTTTGACCCCCGGCGCGGCTCTACTTGTAGGCCTCTTGGTGTTGACTTCGACATGCGACCTACTCCCATGATATGCCGCATAGGCGCTGGCCCTTTATGAACTGCCTCCTTTAATCAAGTCCTGATACAGCAACGCGATATCCTTCCCACACAAGAGTGGCCACCGGCAACGCCATAAAAAGAGTGGGGTGATGCTGCGCTATTGTCGATACACCTCAACGGTTGATATCTAATTCACATTTCTCCGAGCGCATTAGCGAGGTATGAGGATATATTTCTCAAACTGATACTGATTTGAAACCGAGCTTATCAAAGGGACGAGCCCAGAGAGGGAGAACCATCTTTTGGTTCTCGATTGGCAGTATTTATTGGTTTGATTTCATTCAGCTTCTTATCTGTGCGCCTTATATCCTGCCTACAGCTTTTGAGTTGGACCCCGTACTTCAAAGTCATTGGAGTGTTGATTACCCATGAATTAAACAGCTCATTTGCATTTATACAATAAGAGTCTTCCATCGCTAAGGCATGCAACTACTACGCATGCCACATCAATACCGCTTTCGCCAACAATTTAAGTAGCACCTCTGCCCATCGTCAAATCAATCCCGACCTCCCCAACCCACCCACTCCCAAATATAACAGGCTTTGTGCCCCTCTCATTCGTAGTCTCCTGCACACCGACCAGTTGTCCCCACGGCAAGATATGGTCCTCTCCGTCCACAACAATCTCGACCTTTCCCGTCTGCATAGTTTTGATGGTCTCTACCTCACCCTCGATCTTCGCCGACGAAGTCTACAGCAGATTGTATGTTAGTGATGATCGCTTCCATCAATCGATCAACGTCATGAACATCCTCGTATCTCAAAACAACGGGTCTCGGCCATAATTCTCGACAAGCTGTGATGTATATGATGTACCTCCTCTTTCCCTAAACTCTTTTTCACGCTCCCCTCCAGCTTCGTCATGGACATCTTCCTGTGCCAGCGGAGCTCCTGCTCCGCGACTCTGCTTTCGACGAAGTTTTTTCAGAGGCGGCAATTCTTCATACCCAGAATCACGTCTCCGTCTCTTTGCGCGGGCTAACGAAATTGAAGACGACGGCGGTGGTGACACAGAAACGTCAAGGAATAAACGTCAAGGAATCCTCGTCTAATACCCATCTTCCCCGCCTTCCCCTTCTTGGGGTTACTCGGCGACGAAACAGGCAGATCCTCAGCCAGGAACCCAAATGGGTCTTCCTTTACTTCCTTTCGGGGAGGAGTGCGTGGTGATGAAGAGGAGTTGAACGAGGGAAAACGTTTGCGGGTCATGCCTTTTCTGGGCCGTCTTCGTGTTGCTGTAGCTTCCCAGTCCTTCGTCTTGGTTTGCTTCGGCTCTGGCCCTGGCGATAAGACGGCGGTATGGCGGGGTGCGGCGAACGACATTCGCTGACTAGCTGGGACCGCAGGGAGGACTGGAAGGATTGTGAGCTGAGTCATGTCCCTGATGTAGCTCTCGTCTGCTGCGGATGGAAAAGGTTTCACCAACTCGAGCAAGATCCTCGACCTCGACGAGGTGAAGAGTTTATTCTTCATTCGCAGAATACCACGGGTCGGGTTGGCCGGGGTGCGAGGGTCGTATTGCTCTGTAACAGCCTTACCTCTGGCATGTCTCCTGCTCAAGAGGTGTGGGTCGAGGCGATGGATTGGTAGTGGTGCCCCCGATAGTGGCCCTTGCTTGCGGGTGAGATTTGTGGATGAGATGGGTTGCTACGCAGCCGTTGAAGGTTGTGGGGGTTTAGGGGGAGAATGTGGCTGCGTAAAAGATGGATCTTATTTGTGTACCGAGTCCTTGGGATTTTTCTGAGTCGGCACAAGTGGTACCTCCTTCACCACTTTCTCCACCACTTCCTTCACCTTCTTGTCTCTAAGCGGCTCAAGGATCGTTGGTCTCGCTGCTTCTTAGCTGGTCGCAGGTCCAGTCCAGATTTCGCAGGCTCCTTTTTAGCTACCGAAGAGTGTGATGGTCTATTCGGTGACTGCTGCTTCGTAACTGATGCAGGCTTCGTCGACTCCCCCGTAGCGGACGGCTGCCCAGTCGAAGTGCTCGGGCTCTGCTTTTCAATGACCGTTCGTTCTCCAGTACGTATATTAACCCTCTCGTGTCTTATCTTCAACTGCTTCTCCCTCGCCCTTTGCATCATCCTCTGTGCAGGCGTCAAGGGCGTTTTAGCCACGCTTGTCGGTTTTGGCCCAAAGGTCGACTTTCGAGATACGGAGGGACGGTCATCAGGTGGTGCGCGGCTGGGAGCTCGAGCTGGACGTTCGGGTGCCATGATAGTGGTTCGATTGCTGGAGGTAGGAGGGGTTGTAGAGATGTTAGTGCAGTGATGCGTGTCCAAAATGTATGATTACAGAATTATACTTGATAAGCCCATTGGTTAACCAAAACGTGTATAGTAAGTGTGAGCAGTAGAGATATGATGAAGAAACGCAAGATGAGGAGATCTGGGAGGATGGAGGATAGCCATTTACCTTCGTTACATCTGCTCGAGCTTGATTATGGAGATGTTGGTAGCACTTACTCTGAGCGCGATACCGTGTAGTAGTTGACGAAGTTGGTGGGTGGAAAGGGCAAATGGTTACCATCGGGGCCGCCAGAACTCCTCCTTGGTTTTAAACAGTATCGTCCCTGTAACCTGAAAGCTCTTGCTCAAGGATGAAGTGCGGAAGTGATACTCTATGTGCCCAATCCACTCATCTCGATTCCGCCTTGAGACCGAAACTCGAATAAAAGGAGGAGCAGGCACCATCAATGTCAACTGAGACATACTGCCAGATTGGATACTTATAAAAGCTTGTTGAAGTTTGGAGTTGAGGTTCGTTTTCATAATTCATACCCTATATCGTATACATCATCGTTTGCGCTTCCTTCTTTATATGTCTCCTTGTCCTAGTCAGCCCCTTGCTCCCACCCTATTCCTTTCCCTTTCATCCTTCCCATCCTCGGCGTCTTCCTCTCGCGTCTCACATACCTAAGCGCCGCCCTCCCTCTTAGCATACTCATCCTCCATTCTTTCCGCATACAACCTCTCCGCATCCTCCTTCGCCACCTTCTGTGCCTCCTTGTGCGCCCTGTCCTCCATCGTTCTCGCTTCATTGAGGGTCTCTCCGGCGTTATCACTCTGGCCCTTCGCCATCTCTTCTTTCCTGACTTGTTGAGTGTGGTTGGAGTCTGTGTCTACTTGGTGTGCCATCTTATCTGGGATTGGTCGTTTGTGTGTGTAGCGGGAATACGTTTTAACGGTTTGTCTGAGAGTTGTGAGGTTATGGGTCGTGGTTGATAGAATTTTAGGGATTATTTGAGAGGTAAATGGCTTGTAATGTTTGGGAGTTTGGTGATGGGGAGCTCCAACTTGGAGGGCCAAGCTGGAGTTATATCTGTGACGTAGTGGCGGTGGCGGTATGAGGGTGTGATGTGGCGCAGCAGAATGCGTACCCTTTCAGCCACACCTAGCTTCACAATTCTGCCGAGACCTCCAACCTCTTTCGTCTCCAACAACATCAGCATGCAAGAGAATATTACGGAAATACTAGGCAAGACTTCGAATATGGGGAGATGCTTTAGCTGGAGGGGAGAAGTTTCATCAGGGCAAGTTTGATCGTCGGCTGCCGTGGAGAACTGGAGTTAAACTGTTAAATCAAGATTCCGTCACAGCCCATCGACTTTAGAACGTGCAGGGTCAAGTCTTAAACAACAAAAAGGATTTAAAGCCTCTACATAAGAAGCCAGAGTCGTCCAAGCTATAAAAAAAAATCTTCGTGGCCCATGATAGTATGTGCCTTTTCCACGTAGAGCTTAGCAGTTTACTGATGTCGGTCGGTTAAATGATATTCTACCGCAATAATGGCGAAGTGTTGACAGTAGTGTGTCAGTTGTGTATTGATCTTTTCTCTTGCGCGGCGTGATTGTAGAGCTTCGTCTTGTGACATGCATTTGGAGCGGAGCTGAGAGCTCTGGTTTGATACTTGGCCTACAAACAGTTCTGACAGACAAATTCCATCATAAAGCCACGAAGACCTTCGGTTGTCAAGCAGGCACGAAACGAACCGAAAACACTTTGAACGAAAACCTGTCATGACTCTTCTTCTGTGTTACGTGGTTACTAAGTTTCCCGAATCTCACAGCTGCCATGAATCAAAAAGCTTCTGTGGGTTCCTTCACATTGAGCCTGGGTATCAACAAAACCCCTCTACTTAGTATCATCCGCCATCGCCTCGGCCATCCAGTTAGCAATTGACTCCACCACCCCCACTACCATCACCTCCTAACCACTCCTCATCCTCCCCCCAATGATCCTCACGGCCTCCGCTTCCACCTCATCCGCAGGCTTCCCAACATCAAGCCTCAAAGAATCTTTCTCCTCCTTGCTCGGTGCCTCAAGATCAGCCAGTTGTGACTTCACCATATTCGCACCCATATAATGACCCTCCCTCCCCACCACCCTCTTAATCAGCACCTCCTCATCCGCAGACAGGTACAGAAAACGCGTGCAAATCCCATGATCCTTCGCATTAACACACTGCTCTTCCCGCCACTTTGCCTCCACAACACCAGCTATCATCGAGTTCGGCTGGCTTGGTTGAGAAGAGTGCGAGTGCGCTGGTTTGCCCCTCAAAACGTCCCGATATGACTTTTTGAGGGCACTACAAGTGACGACCACGCCGTCCAGCTTTTCGTTGGGCGAGTGAGGAGATGCATTGTTCAATGTGTTGATAGACGCTTGGCGGATAGTAAGCAACCAGTCCCATCTATCCTCATCCGTAAGCGGAATGCCGTTGGCCATTTTGTCGATATTAGCCTTGGAGTGAAACTGGAAAGAATTAGTATGTGCTCCTTTAATACCAGATAGTTCGATGATTTGAGATCTCGGAAGGAGGGTGGGTGGTGGGGGCCTACGTCGTCGCCTTCAAGGTAGTGCATGTTAAGCTCCTTGCTCACATAGCGGGCTATAGTCGTCTTACCGCAGCCTGCCGGCCCGGTAATGAGCCATATGTGTTGGGCTTTGGGAATTGAGATGTGGTTGGTGTGGTTGTTGAGGGAGCAGTTGCAGTCTGTGGATGTGCGAGATTCGGGGGTGATTTGGCCGTCCGTGGAGTGAGACGCCATTGTGTATGCTTTTGAGGATTTGGTGATGAGTCGTGTATTTAGTTGGGGGGGATTTCTATAGGAGGCAAAGTATAGGCATGTGCTACAAGAGGTTGTATACACAAAAATTCTGTGTGACGAAGGAATGTTTGCCCTTCAAGCTAAAAGCAAACTGCGTCATGAAGCATTGGATGAGCGACTCGGAGATGATATAATTCGACTGACAACACACAACTCTGTCAGAAGGAAAGACGGATCCATTGGGTCGTGGCAAGAGGAAGTACTGCAGTGGATAGCAGCGCGCATAAACGAAATGTCGCCAGCGGCAGAGCAACAAAAGCAAGGGAGGAAGTCGCAAAGAGATGAAAGTGGAAATTCGGTCAGAGTCATGCGACCCGAGTACCGAAAGCCACCTCACTTTACCCACGGCGGGAGAAACCGCATTGCCTTATGCATTTGGTTCCTCTCTCACGTCCTGCAATCACATCCCGTGCGAGTAACCAAGAGAGGTGATCACAGTCTCTGACGTTACGGACAGGTTTCGTTGCTGATGACGGAGGGATCCCACAGCTGGGCCGCTAGACCGGGGGGTACCCCACTATGGAAATCCTAAGCGAGCATATGGTCATCCCAAGTTGTCGGGAATGTGGGGAGCATCGGCCTTTACGGGCCGATGTGAGAGAGAGTGGGATGAAGTGGATGAGATGAATTACGGAGTTTATGGGGTGCTATGAGGCCAGTGCCGTGGGGGTGGAAATGAGCACGACATTGATCTCCTGGAGATTGGGAGATTGGGAGATTGATATGGGAGGGCGTGGAACGACAGCTGCCAGAAGTCAACAAAGGAACGGTAAATTTTAAAGATGTGGAAAGCTCGGCTGCATCGACGCTACCTCCTGCTTTTGAGATGAGATGAGAGGTGAGCAGAAGAGTGAGCATGTGTCGCATTTATGGAAGTTCCGGCTTGCCCACCGTGGTAATTCGATAGTCGATGAATAAATAAACAGGAGATATCTCATTTGCTATCTAACAATGCCATTGGTAACCGCAGGTCTAGCCGACAAGCTCGGAAACGCCTCCTATGTGCAATCTGATCTAGTCTGGCCAACCACCACCTTCACTTTCGCACACAGGTACCTCACCCCTCACCTCGATCTTGAAGCTTCATTTTGTTTCATCCTTCCATCGGCCCCTCAGTGGAGGTGGACGAGCATCATGTCCGGCTCCTCCACGAAGCCTCTCACAACTTCAGCAGCTCTCGCCATCGTCGCACCATCCACCACTCTATGATCCGCACTCCAAGAGAAGTTCATAACCTCCTTCTTCACAATGCTGCCATCGTCACCAAATGCAGGAATCGTCCTCATCTTCCCAATACCCAGGATCGCAACCTCCTTCTCCACAATAACTGGTGCAACAACAGTTCCACCAATATTTCCAATGTTCGAAAGGGTGATGGTACCACCCGACAGATCAGCAGTTGACAGCTTGCCATCCTTAGCCAAACCTTGAAGACGCTTAAGTTCACCGGCGATGGACAGAATGTTCAAGGCTCCAGCATTCTTGATCACCGGCACGATGAGGCCTTGCGGGGTATCCATAGCAACACCAATGTTGTGCTGCTTGCGCATAACCAGCGCCGGCTTACCACTCTCATTAACCTCCACACGCGCATTCAGGATTGGGTACTTGTCGATCGCCAAGGACATGGCCTTGACGAGAAACGGCAGCAGAGACAGCTTATCAACATCGCCAGCTGGATTCTTCTTCAGCTGCTTGTTCAAGCGCTTGCGCAGGTTGAAGACGGACGTGACGTCCACCTCGTCGGCGTAGAGGAAGTGTGGGATCTTGAGTGAGGCGGTCATGGCCTTGAACATCATGGACTGGACACCAGTCAATGGCTTGACCTCCTCGGTCTGCGGTCCGTGGTCTGGCACTGCGCGGATGTATGATTGCTGTGCGTGAGGTGCAGGTGCTGACTCCTGGTCGCTAACTGGTTGGCCTCCAGATTGTCTCATCTTCGCGTACTGTTGCACGTCGTCCTTTGTCACTCTTCCATCCTTGCCAGTGCCGGTGATCAGGGAGATATCAACACCCAGCTCCTTGCTGATGTGTCTCACAGCCGGTGTTGCCAGTGACGCATGCTTGTTCCTCATGATTGCCTTCTCCGTATCCTTCTCAATCCTACTCTCGGCCTTCTTCCCCTCTTCATGTCCTCCTGGCGGTATAGTATTCGCGAGTCCCTCACCCAGCACACTCTCAGCGCCTGCCTCTGCGCCATCAACAGGACCAGCCTGGTTGTCCTCGACAGCGTCTACGACTTCTTCAGGGACATCGATATCAATCAATGCCTGCCCCACCTTCGCCATCTCTCCAGCATCATAATGTAATTTCTTGATCACGCCCGAGAAACGGGATGGGATGTCGACGGAGGCTTTGTCTGATTGGACTTCGCAGATCTTGTCGAACTCTTCGACGCGCGCGCCGGGCTCGACGAACCATTGTATTATTTCGCATTCTCTGATACCTTCGAAACCCAATTAGTTTGATAAAAGATTATGAATGGGATTAAAGGCATACCCTCGCCGATATCAGCCAGCAAAAAAGGCTTCACAACCTGCTGCTTCGCACTCGCGCTGAACAACCTCGCCGGGTAGCGTTGTCCCCACACATTTCGTTGTCTGACAACCAAGTTCCTCCTCAGAACAGCAGTGGGTATCCTGGCAGGCATTTTGCGAGTGACAATGAGCTGCAACAATGAGCAAGAAAGTGAGAGTAGAGATACAGAGGAAGAGAAGGACAGAGAGTAGAAAAATCGGGAGAAACAGTTGTACTAAACCCAGGGGTCCCCAATTCCCCGCGTTGATCAGGACTCGAGCCCGGTTATGCCGTCGCTAACCGTTGCCGCCGTCTTGCCCCCGTCTGACCCCAATTGTGACAGTCTGTCAAAAGTGGAAGGGAGTGTGGGGAGCACCAAGGGGGCAAACCCGGCCAAGCGCCGTTCAATAGTTATTCCGATCTGGCAACTTTCGACCCCGGCACCGGCGAGGCTGAGGATTGGAGCTTAGAGTTGTTTGCGATCGAAGTAAACATACTTGTGATATAGCAACGATGCATATACTAAGAGCGCCGATACGGCGAGCAGCGAAAGGAGCTGGGAGCCCGGTTTTAAACACGTATACGAGCGTATTCTTGACGCCACACTCTGCACAATTGAAGAAGCTGAGCACGACTGAGCGCCTCAACACACCACCATCACCACCTGTGGCAGCAACGCCATCCACTACCGTACCACAACCCGTCACCCCAACACCAGCCGCCGAGAAACCAGTCCTCTCCGCCGCCGACCTTCTATCTCCCCTCGAAGACGCACCCCGCGCCTACGGCAAGGCCTTGGAACAATTCACACCAAAGCCCCTCTCCCGGCCCATCGGCGTCCTCACACCACCACGATCAGGCGAGAACAACGGTGTGGACAACCGCACCTGGTCGCAAAAGCGCGACGACTTTGTAAACTACGACAAGCACCTCGAAAAGCGCAAGATGTTGACGCAAAAGATGAGCACGCCGTACTTCCGCGAATGGTCGAACATGAGATTCAACAAAGGAAAGACGTTTTTGGCGCCTCCACGGTTGTTTAAGGGGAGTCATGCTCTGTATTTTCCGAATTTGCATGGGGAGACGTTGGTTAAGGATAATAGTAAGGCGATGCAAGATACTACGCCGGTTCTGGAGGGGAATGTGTCGGTGGTGTCGGTTTTCAGCTCTGCATGGGCAGAAGCGCAGGCTGCCTCTTTTGTGGGGGAGGAGAAGAATCCGGAGTTGCATCCGCTCTTAAATGAGATGCAAGGGGTGGCGCCGCAGCTGGTACAGATCAATGTTGAAGAGAACGCCTTGAAGGCTGGCATCATCTCCCTTTTCAAGGGAAGTCTGAGGAAGAGGATTGGAGAGGCGAATTGGGGGAAGTACTTCGTTGTGAGAAAGGGATTGACGGATGAGGCGAGGGAGAGGATTGGAGTGCTGAACAGTAAGGTCGGATACGTCTACTTGTTAGATAGAGAGTGTAAGATTAGATGGGCTGGTAGTGGTGTGGCTGAGGAGGGTGAGAGAGAGGGCCTTGTCAAGGGAGTTAGGAGATTGTTGGAGGAGGCCAAGGCTACACAGTTTGTGAAGAAGACGCCGGTTGAGGTTCAGAAGCCTGAGGGCAAGAAGCCTGTGGAGGTGGAGAAGAGGGGTGTTGTCTAAATGGCGCGCAAGCTTTAGACATGTAATATCGTAGGTAAGATAAGTGAATATACCCAATTCTAGGAGATTACAAAGATTTAAATGGCTTCTAGATGTGCAAAAAAGGGGTTTATGGGCAGGAACTGGTTCCTTGAGTGCGGGTTATGTGTTGACCGCTTCCATGAGTCAATGTGAAAGGTTATGTCGCACGTGCACCAGAACCGGCGACCGCGGCGCTTACACTTTGCGGTACTGTTCTTTCAAGATACCGAGAATAACAACGCTAAGAGCGACTGTGTTGGTTTAGCTTGTGCGGCCGTTATCAGGGCCTGAAGTGCTAGTCTGTTTGTTCTTTCTCTCCCACGCGTGTAAGAAAACCTGTTAATTGAGGCGTAAATTGGAAAAATCTGAAAGTAAACCGGTTAGCAAATGCAGGGGTTCTGCGCAGTCTGGGAACCTCAAGTTAACCACCCTTGAATCGACTTTGGGATTGTGGATGAGATACTGTTGTTCGCCCTTCATCTCCTTTCTCATTCTAGCAGGGTTGTCGTGACACAATCCGTGTAGCGAGTGAGTTTGCAAGCGCCCATCGTATCAATCACTAGCTGAGCCCAACTCCACAAAACCATCTACTTTACTACCAACCGACTGTCTCACTTTTTCTATACGACACATAAGCTTCCATCATAGCGGTCGTTACGGACAACTCCATGGATGCACAGTTGGCCAGAGAGCTTGCGCGTTTGGACTTTGGACTGCGTGGCAGCCGTAGCTCTGGCCCAGAGCCTCTGGGATTGTTTCTGACATCAAGCAGGCGGCTGCATATTCGTCAAGACCAGTTAATGCACGGGAACCGATTCCCCATTCGCTTCGGTGCCTGCATCCGCGCATAAATCACCGGACGCAGGATATGAGGGTGCCATGAGGGGGTCATTGGTCCTGCTTCGAGTCCAAAATCCACCTCAATAAGCCATCACGAGAACGTTGATATGGCCAGAACAGTCAATGAGGATGCCGACTCGTCCCGCTCCGCTGGCGCCGCCTCTCCAGGATCTTTAGAAGTCGGTGTAATCAATACCTTAATCTAGATCAGACCATACTGACCGTTTCAAGATATTGAGACCCTGTCAAACCGAGCACGCCGGAGAACTTAGACATGACACTACAGAAGATCAACGAAGAATTGCACGAGAGCTATGGCCACTTTAAAATTGCCAACAGGTTGCCAGCCTAGGGATTGATATTCATCCGATGGAAGCGCGTCAATATTCAAAAGTGGAGATTCGTGTTCGATTCACGATGGGTGCATTGAATCAGCAGGATGACATATGCATCTGATAGTGCGACTTAGGACACGTTTCGGCTATGCCTCAGGGACGCCTAAACTTGCCTCTCATTTGGCTGGTTCATCCGACTGATTCTTCTTTTTGCTTTCAACGCCCTTGCGTAATTATTAGTCTTATAGTTCTAGGATTTCCACCAGTTTCTTCCTCTGGGGAGGAGTTTGAGGAGGTTGAACGCAAGGTTGAGAAGGAGGGCAGGCGAAGGTTGGGAAAGATCCCCGTTCGCCAACCAGTTACGTTTGAAATATCTCATTGTCCCTCTTACGAAACCTAAATGTCTCCTTTGTCATTCCACATCCACCGTCCAGCCACCAAAGCTTCCCCAAACTGGCTTGCATGATCCTTATTCCTTGTCTCTGAGATCAGTGCAGTTCTTCTCTGGAAACATGTTAACCGGTTTTTCGAATAGGGCGAGGGGAGATGTGCTTACCAGACCAGACGACGTCTTCCTGGGAGTCTTCGTACATTGCTTCCAAAGCAGCGAAGTTGAGCTTGAACTCTGCCAGTGCATGACGAGCGTGCCGCTCTCGACCCTATAATTCCGCCTCTATGAAACCTTAAACCATATCCATCCAGATCTACGGAGTTAGTAATGACCAACTTGTTTTTGACGTAGCCATTCACGCAAGAGCGTCCATACCTGCGTGCATGAGCGTTCCAAGACTCCGTCTGGGCATGCCACAAGTTCATTTGCGCATTTCTTGATGTCTTTTTTTATCGGCTGTTCCTCCCAAAAATCCCTACTGGGCTCGTCATATGTGCGTCTTCGAACTTCTTGCAAGCAATCCATAATGTGTTTCACTTTGACAAAGGATTGCTGTTCGACTTCACTAATAACTTTCAGGCGTTTGCTCTAGCGCCGCTCTATCGAAGAACAACCGTCTGGTGTCGGTATGAACTTGAGGCCCGTGGGCCCCACCACACAGGGTGTAGTATTCTTTCCAGAGACTCACATGTGGCAAGACTAGAACGAGGGCATCCAGCACTTCCTGCGAAAGCTGGACTCCAAGCAAACCCACCGCGGGGTCTAGAAGTTCTCTATACTGGCGGCGGAACGTGGCAGTTTGTACTTACGTTGTCAACTCCTCGTGGGTAGATGATAGGTCCCAGGACATGGTAACGAGATGTTGTTGCGTATATTTAAGGGGCAGAAGCCGAAGACTGGTTAGCTTTGTCTAAGTTTGGCCAGATGAACTTACTTGTCAAGTTCTTCGGAGCGGAATTGAGGAAAATGAGAATGTAAGATGTTCTGGAGTTGTGCCACGGTGAGGTCAAAAGCGGTACGTCCACAAGCACAGTATATGTCGACTACCAGTTCCGTGCACTTTACTGTTGATATGCAAGCTTTATCTTTTTACTTCTGTCAATCGCGGAAAGCTTTACAAGAGTGTGTCAACAAGTTCTGGCGAATATGAATGTCGTTTGGAAGAACCACGGACGATGAGCCTGACGGTATCGTGAATTGGTTTTGTGCGCGGTAGCCGAAACCCCGTAGCCGAAGAGCGCTCTGCCACTGCCTTCGCTGGGCAGGAAACAGCGGCTTCGTGGCAGCTGTGGGCGCAATCTCGTGGGCACAGGTCGTGCCTTCCTCTTTCGACGTCCGAGTTACGAAACCAAGGCCGCCTCCCTAGAAGAACAACTGCAAAAAGCGCCAACATTCTTCAAACCACGAGCTGACCAGTTAACAAGGCAACCTGAATCCGGATGTTTCGTATGCTGAACACCGATCAGTCCTGTGGAATGTATTTGAAGCTTAAGTGTGGCCATATGCATGTCATGCTTGGTAGACTCTGCCATCCTTCAACCCCGGTCACAGCCGAGAACGAGAGTCGTCATTGATACTCGCATAATGAAGATAGGAGAAGATACTAATAGGTTCAATCTGTACGTATGATTTATTACCTACCTAGGCCTACCAGGGCTACCAATGCCAACACCCGTGCCGTATGACTCGCTTCGCTGCCCAACGCCTGTAAAAGAAAGTATTACTTCCACGTCGACTCTCGGCTTCTCAGAGCCCGTCATGGACCGCGACCATATCGTGCATACCAATAGGTCCAAGCGACGACTCGGAACTCTTGACGATCTCGACAAGATCAGAAGTACAAGAACATCAAGCACACAAACGCAATGAACGATCCCAGGACAATCCCATCCCTCCTCTTCTTTGCACTGATCCTGTTCATCAAGCTATTCAGTCCTGGTACTGTAGCAGCAGCCCCTTGAATCCTCCTTTGGATACTCAACAAGCTCTCCCGTTGTACTCCGAACTGCTCATTCACCGCATATGCCTGTGCCAGCACACTATCCGTCATGTTGTGCGAGTTCTCAATCCTGTTCCTCTCCTCCAACATATACTCCGCTTCCGCATCATCCGCCGAAGCATGGTAATTCGAGATGTCTTCCCGAACATTGCTTAGGAGGTTCGCACGATTGCGCGCAGTTGCGAGAGTAGACTTCAGGTTTGAGAATTCACGACGATCATTTTGAAGCACCTCCCGGTGTCGGGATAAGTTTGTTTGCTTTAGGGATGACTTTGAAACGGCCGGCTCGGAATCGAAGAGGCGGGTCAGTTGGGAAATGAGTGCTTCGCGCTTTTCGAATATGGTGTTGATTTCGGACTCGGTTGCTTCTTGCTCTGGTGTCGGCTTGGCGGGTATGTTTGCTACTTGGGCATATTGTGAGTAGGTGTGGAAGAGCGATTCGGTCTACGAGAATGTTGGTTATTAGGCTGTATGTGAAGTGAGAATGATGGGGTAAGTGAAGCTTGAAGCATACTTGTGATTCTAATTGCCTAGCTTGCTGCCTTAACTGCGCCCATCCAGTACCAGTTGAGGTCGACATTGTGACAAGCTAATTCAGTATAATGAACGTTTCGAGATTATCTCTTTATTGCTTTGTCTATCCACTGTGACACCTATGCTGGGCGATACCTTTGTGGTTGTCCATGTTTCTGACGCGGTGCCAAGCCTGGCATGAGACGCGGCCGGACAGCCTCGTGGAAAGTCCCAAAACAGTGGACCATGTCACAGCTGGCCCAAGCGCCAGCCGATCGCCAAGATCAGGGCATTCAACTGCGGAAACCCTACTTGCGAAAATTACCCAGCGACCGCATCGCAGCATCCACGCCTAAGACGACGACGACCTAATCGACAATTTTACCCATTTCGATCACGGTAACCTCGACAACTTAACTCAACATGGTGCGTTCAACGCCTTCCTTTGCGCGTCCATCTCTCGCGATTCGATCGCGGCTATTCAGCGTCGAAAGGGAAGAATATTGGCTAACTGGTGTCGCAACAGTCGTCCAAAGTCAAGACCGGTGCCCTCTGGACCAAGAACAAGGAGGACCTCACCAAGCAGCTCGGTGAGCTCAAGACTGAGCTCGGCCAGCTCCGCACCCAGAAGATCGCTGGTGGTTCCGCTTCCAAGCTCACCAAGATGTGCGTGCAGCCATCTCATATACCCTCCCCGTTATCAATGCCCCCGAATCCATAAGACCACTATTCCTCGACCGCAATTGCTACGCTCTCCAAAAAGAAGCATGCTTGCGAGGTGGCTGGACTCGGTGCTTGTAAGTGGCACGGCATAACTAACCCTCGATATAGCCACGATATCCGCAAGGCTATCGCCAAGGTCTTGACTGTCATCAACGCCAATCAGCGTGCTCAGCTCCGCTTGTTCTACAAGAACAAGAAGTACATGCCATTGGACCTCCGCCCAAAGCAGACCCGCGCCATCCGCCGCCGCCTCTCCAAGGAGGACTCTGCTCGCCAGCTCGAGAAGACCACCAAGCGTGCCATCCACTTCCCACAGCGCAAGTTCGCCGTCAAGGCTTAAATGTCGATTTGGCCGTGACCGTAATGGGTTGTTAGTATGAAGGATTGGGAAAGGGGAAGGCCTCTGTATACCAGATGAGTTAGCATAAAAAGTGCACCCGAATACCAAGACATCTGACGGAAAATTCCCTTCGTGTCGTTCTAAACTACGTGTATGATTTATGAGATGAGAGGAAGAGCATAATAGCTCCATCTATTGTTCCCACGTTGTTTGCCGATTTCCAAGGATTTCAATGGCCAAGGTGTTCATTTACATGATGGTAGATTGAGATCCAGAGCCCATCTAGTTGTTGCTTTTGCTCGCTCCTTAAGTGGCATTGGCTTTATTTACGGCGGGCACATCATGAACATCTAGGAACACCCTATTGATTAGCTAGCCTGAAGAATATTAAGAACATAAACCATCATATTTTCAGAAACCGACGTTATATGCGTTTGCTTTCGAAGAGATTAGTGTCACTAGAAAGTCCACCTTGCTCTGGGATACTGTACTTGCAATCACTGCTTAATCAACTTTTGACACAAAGGTCCCAAAGACACATGGCGGCTCGTTCTCAGACTTCAAACTCGTGGATACTCTAGACCCAGGGTCCTCGAAAGTCTCGATGGAGTAAGCGCGCCGTCATCCACGAATCCTTATCCCTGATATCAAAGGCGGTGGAACAAATATTATTCTGCCACCCCGCGAAACTTTCCTTTCGATACCTTTGCGGATTGACTTCTACCATAACCACGAAACCCCAGCTATATACCCCTACCTCCCAAAACCACATTAAACCTATACATAATGGCGAAGTCGAAATCCGGAAAGATCTCAGCAGATAAGGATAGTGCTAAGGCATCCTCCAAAGCAGCAAACCACACAGCACTCATCGAGAAAGCGACCAAGAAGCTCCTCGAGGGCGACATCGAGGGGGCAGTCCCATTCGCACAACGCGCCTTAGGTCTCCTTGACGTGGATTCCATCGAGGCGCTCCCATCACTCAACCTCTTGGGAGAAATCCACGTCGAGCTCGGAGACATCGAGGCTGCAAGAACATATTTCCAGCAAGCATCCGAAATCGACGAGAATGGCGAGGTCCCAGAAGAGAATGGAGGCGGTGTGGAGAAGTTCTTATGGTTGGCACAATTGAGTGAAGAGGGTGGAAGGAACTCGGTGGATTGGTTCGAGCGCGGTGCTGAGGTTTTGAGGACACAGATTCAGCAGTTGATTGATGGGGGAAATGCGGGCAAGATAAAACCTGAAGAGGTGAAGGAGAGAGTTGAGGAGAAGAGGAGGAAGCTCGCGACAGCGCTTTGCGGTGTAGTCGAGGTGTACATGACGGATTTGTCGTGGGAATCGGATGCAGAGCAGATGTGCGAGGCACTGGTTACAGAGGCTACGATGGTTGGATCAGAGTTTGCCGAGCCGTGGCAGACTTTGGCGAGTGTCAGGATTTCACAAGAGAAGATTGAGGACGCACAAGCGGCGCTGAAGCGCAGTTTGGATGTTTGGAAGGATGAGGATCTGGAGAGTGAGAAGGTGCCAGATTTCCCAACCAGAGTCTCGCTAGCGAGATTACTGATGGAGGCTGGTATGGAAGAGGCTGCTATTGAGATACTGGAGAGATTAGTGGGTGAGGATGACCAGTCGGTCGAGGTGTGGTACCTCGGTGGATGGTGCTTGTACATCTTGGGTGAGAAGGAAAAGGAGATGAATCCCACGGCAGAGGATCACAAGGTTTACTGGATCTCAAGTAGACAGTGGCTGAACCACAGCATGCTGTTGTTCCAGCAGCAGGAGTATGAGGACGAGAGGCTTGGCGAGCACGCTAAGGAGCTGATTGAGAAGTTGAACAATGAGCTTGGGCCCGAGAAGGAGGGTGAGGAGGAGCAGGAATCTGATGATGAGGATGGCGGGTCTGACGAGGAGATGGGTGGCATCTAAACACCAAGCACGTCCGAGCTTATCAACAGGAGCCAGGTGTTGGAAGAGCCGGGTGTGGTGGGACGAATAAGAGCACCACCAGCTTTGGTGATTTGTGTTAGCCTATTCGTAGATAGCTTTGCTCTCAGAGAATCGCAATCTGCTTGAGCATACAAGATAGACAAGAATGAATAGACGCCAACCGCCACATCTACCAATTTTGGAGCCCGGGGCGATGATGATGTGGGTTCATGTATTTCTGTGAACTCGGAAGCTTTGTGGGGCTTCCGCTAACTACTTCACGCTCGGGCTAGATCCTCGTTTAGCTCACGATTTCGTAATAATTCTGCACTATTCGTTCGTTGTACTAATATCCACGGATACGAGAACAGTGAGTCCAAGTTGCTCAAATAGCTGATCAAAAACCAAAATCAAAACCAAAATCATTGGTCATTTTGATGTTGAGTTCGCCAGACTGATTTTAGACTGCTGGTTTCTAGTCAATTTGGTTGAGTTGAGCACCGCCCTTTTACACGCCCGCATTATGAGAGCCGAATTCAGAAATAAAAATTGAGATTTTGGGCCTCTAAATCGTCGGCCTTTTCAGCTTATCCGGCCTCCTCGCCAGGGAGGCCCAGAAAAACGAAACGATGCTTCTGAAATTCAAATATAAGTGGGTGAAATAAAATAAAATTTCAAGGCATTTTCTAGACGAATTCAAGAGTCGCTGCGGACCTGCCAAGATTACCCAAGCAATCCTACAAAAAGACTTGGAGTATCAATAAATAATCAGGTTTGCACAGCAACCTAAGCAAAAGCTGGCCGCAACCAAAAGCTAACCCCAATTTGGGATCTGCTTAGTGGCTCGGCTTGTCTTGGCATTGCTTTACTCTTATTCATCGAGTAAAATCGGAGTCAAGTAAAGAAGTGGGAATTTGAGAGGAGTAGCGTAATACTCGACTATTACTCCATAAATTACGAGTGAAGTAATACTTGTGCCGAACACTGCTTGCTTATCTCCTTGCGAATGCTGCGAATCCAGCAGTTCCGGGAACAGAGGAGAGTCCTCTGCAATATCGCGCCCAGAGGAATTGCTTGGTGAACCGGGTTGCTTATGTCCTTGATCAACCCATTTTCTATGAAGGCGCCTCGCCTCCATATCGTTTTCGACAATGGCTTCAAGATTCAACATCACATTCATCTGGGCATCCCCATTCTACGGAGTAGTAGTTGGCCGAAACTTCCGTTTCTCGGCTTTGATAGTCGCTAGGATGACCTCTCCATCTGGCTGATTCCGTACGGCATCTTTCAATTTGTTGTTCTGGATGACGAGGTCCACATATTTAAGTGCTAGTTCGTGGTATCTACATGCTAAGCCGCCGTAATCGTCAAACGATACTCTGTAGTGGTAAATACTTGGGGACCGACCCACTTGAAGGTATCTTGGCTTGTAACACTCGTCGCCCAAAGTCCCCAGTTCGCCCGGAGAGGGAGAAGGCGAGGAATTTTCGACAAAGCTTCGGTTGAAGACATCTCTATGACTGTCACTGACCGGCTACGAGTCTAGACTGTGTACTCGTTGAGATGAAACCTGCGCTGGAGCCAGACATGCTTTTATAGCCATCTTTCTGATAGAAGACGGAAAAGCCAATCTTGGCCACATCGTTTTCAAGCCCGCATGAGCGAATCACCGTGGCGAAGCAAGCACAGAAACCGGGAAAACAACACAGTAAGAAATCGCAGTCGGTCTTCGCTGTGATGCCCTTGTGATTTGATCATTCGACAGCGCTCTGTCATTTTAAACGTTGGACGTGCGCTCACGTATGTTCTTCACCCTTAATCTACTCAAAGTCTCCGACTCATCACTCGTGTAAGCTTGACAAAGAAACTACATTAATCGCCTTTGCTCATCCATCGCTTTAGTATTGCTTTGCCGATCGTTGCCTACTAAGAACCGTTTACACCATGCTATTCATTCTCATCGAAAACTCCCAGATCAACACCCTCCTTCCCGCACCACTCCTCAAGCATCTCCCTCGCCGTCATATCCGCCTTCACAATCCTCCTACAATACCGCCTAATATTTTTCCTCCGCTCCTCAAGACTCATTTCCCCAAACCCCTCATCTCCTGCAACAGCCCAGGATCCACATATTCCTTGTCCAGCCGTATAGATTTTATAATCTTCAACCCACCCGGTTGTCTCATGACACCGCCTGGCAATATCTGCTCCCTACTGAGGAGCGTATTGATGGCGCTAACTGCATGGTGGAATGCCCAGGCCAGATCGCGGTACTCGTCGAGTAGATGGACGTAGCTGGCCAGGGAGTGTGAGAGGTCTGGATGCTGGATTTTCTGGGTGTGTTTTGAGTCGGAGTGGAAGTCGTGTACTGTGGAGAGGGGAGCTTATTGGTGAAAGCGAGGCTGAAGCTGGCATGTCGCGGATGATTGTTCTGGATGGTGAAGGCAGTGTGATAACCTTGAGAGCCGCTGGATAGAGGCGGCGCTTTTATGAAGTCGCGAGCTTACCTAGGATTACACACCTCAACACCGAACAGATACGACGACAGCCCTGAAAAGTCGCGTAAGCCATAAAGATGAGGCTTGTATAGCTTGGTGGCTCTAGAGCAGCATGGACACAGTTCTGCTCAGAGGGCATCCAAGGCTAACGTGACATGGATCTCCTGATATGTATTCTGTCACTGTGGTAATATATTTTGAAGAAGTCAGCCGCACCTTATACTGATGCCTTTGTGATGTAGTGCAGTCTCTATGAATGCCAATCATTATACCTTCCTCATTAACATAATCTTCCAGATATGCATACCGTGTTCCATCCCATCCCATGCGCCAAAATTCTAAACATGCACCCTCCTCTACCAAAGCGTTAATCGGACCTCACCACCCTTTCATCTCGAAGGCTCAACCTCCTGACCCTCCGTATTTGCAGTTGATGGCCTTTCCACAGGCTTGTCCACCGGAAACGTGCCCAACTCCTGCCCACCACTCTGCCCTCTCTTCCGCCCACCACCAAACAGATGGAACCCCGCATTCTTCTCCTCCGGCTTAGCATTCACGTCCATCCCATCCAAACTCCTCTCCCCAAACCTAGCAAAAAACCCCTTCTTCTCCTGCTTTGGATTCACATTTGTTCCCGGCGTCCTCCCACTCCCACCTAGCACTACATCCTCAAACTCCTCCTTCTCCTCCCTCGGCGTCTCCTGATAAAACGGACGCCTCATATCCGCCACACTGCTGCGAGGCATATACGGCAGCCTCGCATCGAGAGACTGTCGGCCGAAAGACGTGTTGGGTGTGGTTGCGGCCGAGTTGTTGGAGGATTGTGGGAGCGGTGTGCGCGCCGAAATGTCGAAGGAGCGGCGGTAGGAGTCGAAGGATTCGCGGGAGATGGAGAAGGGTTCTATGGGGTCAAGTGTGGGGTTCGTAGAGGGTTGACGCCGGGAGGAGGGTGCCGAGCGGCGGGAGAAGAACGACTTCTTTTCTGGTGGGGAAGGCTGGAGGAGGAGTTAGCGTGAGTTCATGAAGGTGGGGTGGATTGTCGCGAAAATTTGACCGAGGGATCACTTACTGGCAGGTAGACTCCGGAATCGTTCACGACGCTGAGCTTGTATTCTTGCGGCTCCTTTATCGAGATGCTCGACGAGCCCCTTGAGCCGCTCACATCAGTCTTCTCGAACCCACCGGCTGTACCGGGTCGCGCATTCTCATCAGCGACATGCTCAGAGCGCTTAGCGAAAGGATTGCGGATTGGCATCGTGTGTTGTGTGAATTCTGGATCAGTGATATCGAGCGCCGAGGCCGTATGACAATGGGTATGAGACTATACAAGGTAGATGAAGTAATTGCTCACTCCTCAATGCTCAGGATCGCGCGACCACACAGTGACGTTTTGATACTGCAACCGCGGTATCAACAAGGTTTATTCAAGGCGATTAGTGGCGTACACCCCGCTATTCAAACTGCCCAGTGCAACCCTGCGGGCCGCTGTCAGCCAGGGCCGGATCAATCCCGCGGAAAAATGTTAGGGCGAGGCAGCTGTCGTTCTAAGCCAAAGTTATCACTTGTGCATCGTTGTTCTCAACGGATAGCAGTGCATATTGGCTACTCTCGCTACTAAACTAAGATAATGATGACCTTTTCTAAAGCTCTTGCGATAGCCGCAGGGTGTCGGCAGAACCACAGGGCATCAAAAGTCTTTTCGACACCTCCTGTCCTTGAATACCACTCCAAAACGCACATTATCACAACTGCACAACCCCAGCTATTGCTGGATTGCTCTAAGACCCTTTTTAACGGGTCACGCGTCGCAAAGGCTAAGTAGAAACGGGGGAATCGACGTTGGCACCAGAGTAGACAGTATAGTAACTAGGATCTCTATGTCTTGGTTCTCAGAATTGCCTGGGGTGGTGCAAACAATCATTGTGAGTATCGTCAGATTCCCTCGAAGGGTGATACTAACTATACTCCAGATCCTCGGATTCGTCGTTGGCACCCTTGCTGTCACTGTCTGGATTAACGCTTACCGTGAGCACTGGGTCCATTCCCGCCGCCAGCCGGTCCCAGCAGACGAAAAAGCGGCGTTCGAGAACCTCGATGGCGTCTCTAGAGCTTCCGTGGAGCTAACCAGAACTCCAGATCCAGATTTGCCGGAGGCCGATCGTTCAACGATCGATGATAGAGGGACCCTCCCAAGCCAAGTCGGCAGAGGAGGCAGAGGAAGCAGGATGCGCGGCGGAGCAATTCGTCGTTCTAGGGGTGTGAGCGGTTCTGTCACCCGCACCTTCACCGGTATCGAGCGCCATCTCACGGAGGAAAAGAACACCAAGAGATATCAACCCCTTAACAGCGACGACGATGACGGTGACATTGCCACAATCAGAAACAATCGTGCCTCCCGTTCTTCGATGAACCCAATCTTCGACACCGAAATATTCGAGCCCCGCCCAAAGGAGAGTTTCCGTCCAATCGTCGCGCGCTTCAACAGTAGGAAGGATGGAGGAAATGAAGATATCAACGTCGGAGTGAAGTGATTGAAGGGAATGACAACTGACGAGGAGAGCTATACTTACCGGTCTTAAGTCGCAAACATTTTGAACGTGGCAGAGGAAGAAAGTGGTTACTGGGACTCGACAAGATGACACTCCAAGTGCCAAGACGCTAACCACATTGGGCATGGTCTAATCTTTGAAAAGACATGGCATGGGCTCTCAAATACTCAGGTCGCCTTTGCTTTGACTAGATCCGTTGGATTAGATGTTAAGCTAGTCAAAAGTGACGATCCTACCAGTTGTATTCTCACTGTGCTGCAAACTGTGGAGGAAAATATCGTGCTCATCATTTCTCATATTCCAGGCTCCAGTGCTCTGGCTCCACCAAGCCAAGCAGTGGTAGTGTAAGCACTCGCAGCTGACTTCGCGTAAACTGGTGGCAACAGACGCGAACCACACCTGAGCACAAGTCGCGCCCATTAGAGGTTCTCCCGATCAACACCATATTGCACCCACAAAGTAAGACGCCTTCGTCGCTGGACCCTCAGAAACACAAAGCCAGCTTGATCCGCTGCGATTAGATCACAATGTCGGCTGGCATGGATGTGGAAGGTTCCCAAGGCATGGAGGATGGGGGTGCCGGTGGACCTGGAGCTCCAACGCCACTCATTGCTCTCGAGGTACGGTATATCAGTGGTAAAGGTCAATTGGAGAGGAGACAACATGCTAACATTGCTGTCAGGGTGTTTCTGGGTTGACCAAGCGCGATATCCAGCTCTTTATCGATGGAGGCTACAACACAGTCGAGTCCGTTGCATATGCGCGTCGAGGCGCATTGGAGCAGATCAAGGGTATCTCCGAGCAGAAGGCTACAAAGATCCTGGCTGAAGGTTGTTCAGCTTATTGCGCTGCTTTCAAGTTCTTGCTAACATTGGGTAGCCTCGAAACTCGTCCCAATGGGATTCACGACTGCTACTGAAATGCATGTACGCCGAAGCGAGCTCATCTCCATCACCACAGGCTCCAAGCAGCTCGACACATTATTGGCGGGAGGAATTGAGACAGGATCTATCACAGAGCTCTTCGGCGAGTTCAGAACCGGAAAGTCGCAGATCTGCCACACACTAGCTGTTACCTGCCAGCTGCCATTCGACATGGGCGGAGGAGAGGGCAAATGCCTCTACATTGATACCGAAGGCACTTTCAGACCAGTCCGTCTCCTGGCTGTCGCCAACAGATATGGATTGTCCGGCGAGGAAGTCTTGGATAACGTCGCCTACGCTCGCGCATACAACTCCGATCATCAGCTCCAGCTGCTTCAGCAAGCAGCAACAATGATGTGCGAGACTCGCTTCTCATTGCTCATTGTCGACTCTGCTACTGCTCTTTACCGTACCGATTTCGCTGGCAGAGGTGAGCTCTCAGCGAGACAGACACACTTGGCTAAATTCATGAGAATGCTTCAGCGCCTTGCAGACGAGTTTGGCATTGCCGTTGTTATCACAAACCAAGTCGTCGCGCAGGTAGATGGTGGACCAAGCGCCATGTTCAATCCTGATCCGAAGAAACCGATTGGGGGAAATATCATTGCTCACGCCAGTACCACACGTCTCAGCTTGAAGAAGGGTCGTGGAGAGACCAGAATCTGCAAGGTCTACGACAGCCCATGCCTGCCAGAAGCCGATTGCCTCTTTGCCATTAACGAAGATGGTATTGGAGACCCAAGCCCCAAGGATCTCGAGAAGGACTAAGGTACCACGAGTGCGTTTGAACGCGCAAAAGACGTGCTCATTTGTTGCTACGAAGTTATGCGATTGATCATTGGGCGAGGAGCGCGGCGTTCTGGAGATATTTGCTTGACATTTCAGGGATTGGTCGATTAAGCCGGGTTAGCATTACAGCCTAAATACAATAATCCAAACTAAAAGTGCAATATCAATTTGATATGAGATGAAATCGTGGGTTGATCGCTGCCATTGTTGCTGATAACCACTGTTCTTGGAGCTGGTTGCCAATCAGAGACTAGCGCGATCTTCAAAAGTTGCGTGAGCGCCAGAACACAGACGCGTGTAAACACAAGGCATCATGCGCCAACTCACAACACAACACTTTGCTGACTTCTTGATGGCGTAGAGATGGATACTCAACCAGCATCCTATCTCTTCAAAGAGACGCGCATAAATTTCGACTCTGCGCTCCCTTATTCGACGGTTATTGTCCGCCTGCCAGTGCCAGGAACGCTCGTCAGGTCCGTCCGCGGTGGACAGAAGCGCCCAGTCGTCACTGAGATACCAGCCTCCGATGACGAAAACGCATATAAATTGAGGCATCTTGCTTCAGCATCTTCGATATATCATAGACAACATCACGACTCGCCGCGAAGCTTCGTCTGGCGCATCCTGGAAGGTGGCCGAGCTTTGTCTATCGCAGCAGTCGACCTCTGCAAACAAGAGAACGCACCCGAGAACCCGCTCACTTTGCGACTACTCTTTGGAAGCCCGATACGATCAGGGTGCATCGCATTAGCCGATTCGAAAGAGCACGATGTACTGCTCGTCTATGCGCTGACTGTGGCCAACGAGCTGTATTGTCTCACTCTTCGCCCAGACTTCTTCAGACGTCGCGCCAGCACGGAGGACACAGCCCAAGGTTGGTGCAAGATCTATCAGTCAGGCGCATTCACCTTCAAGCACCCACATCGCCTTGTCGCTACCGCACCAGGCCAAGTGCTCGTCACTCTGCATGATGGAGGACTCTTGAAGCTGTCGCGCAAACCTGGAGAAGATGCCTCGCAATGGACAGATACTTTCTATAACGACGGAGGATGGAAGTCAGGGCTCAAAAGCTTGGTGCCATGGCAGGGTAGCAACACTGTCAAGTACGGCAACGCCAACATGGAGCTGTCGGCGATAACAGCGATTGAGACGGCCGAGATTAGAGGAGTTTTGTGCGCCTTCGCGGTGTCCTTGGACCACAAGCTCAGGATCTTGGAGATGGGGACTGGGCGCCAGGTATACACAGGAGACATACTGGGTGTTGAGAGACGACAAGAAGAGCTCGGCAAATGGGTTATACACCCTTCGCAGTCCCAACTAGTGAAGGTCTTACAGGATGTTGACGGAAGAGTGATTTTGGTCACCTACTCACCGCATGGTGCTGGAGAGTTCAAATTCTGGAGAACGAACGGTCTTCCAGATGGAGAGGAGGTTGAGCTGATTGACTTATTTCCAGAGCACGTCCTGAAGCCACCACCACCAACCACTGATGTGTGGACTGTCGCGGACTTCTCTATCTCACTCCAGAATGAGGGACTTGCGAGGGCATCCCTGTGGATCTTGTGGAAGAACAATATCACATACCGCGTACAGACCGTTACAATGAACCTGCACTCTTCGACAAATACCGAAAGCTCATGGAGGCTGGCATGGGCAGCCGTTGCTGTTGAGACATTGGCGACTACCCCACTCCCGACCACGGCGCCGAACGACGCAGAAGATTCCAGCGAAAAGTGGCTGAACTACATCCTCTTCCCAGGAAAATATACTACTGCAACAATCGAGACAGCGCTATCGATATACGAGAGAAGCCAGGGAGAGTCGAAACAAGCAGTTTCCCGCAGCAACAAGAGCTTGACGGAGAGAATATGCTCTGTCGTTGGCTCCAGTGCGACACTTCCAACCTCGGCGAGCGGCGAGCTTGACTTCTCGAGCTTCAGATCCTCGACGGATGCACAATGGCGCCGTTTCTACCGCTTGATTGTTGAGCTCGACAAACAGCGTGGCGAGGCGCTGGCATTGGGCTTCGACCATGAGGCTCAGCTGCCTGTTGTTGCAACTGCAGATGGCCTATCCGTGATCAGAGACTGCAGCCAGCTGGAGCGCATGTGGCACAACCCAGATGAGGCCTTTGGTGAGCAAGCAGAGACTGTCAGCAGGCTTCTAATTTCAGCTGCGGCATTCAAAGAGAACTTTTCGAGCACATTGCAGCATGCCTGTGACGTGCAGTTGAGGGTTGAGCTCTTCCAAGAGCTTTCTCTGACTGATCAGGAGCGTTTGCAGTCGTTCTACGATAAGTGCAACTTTGCTGTTCAGATTGGAGATGAGGACTTTAGCCAACTCCTTGCCAACCTTGGTGGCAGCTTCAAGGGCGTTACTCTGAGAATATTTGAGCAATTGCTCGCTAGCATGGGCACAACTCTCGATCTTGATGGTAGAATTCAGCGTCAGCCATTAGCACCTTTCGGCAGAAAAGTTGTGGTCAAGGGTGTTCAAGAGATTGTGGATTTACACCGCTCGATCTGTTTGGACCAACTCGTCCTTCTCGCCTTTATTGAGGGCGAAATCGACCAGAGTGAGGAGGATATGAATTTGGATACTGCTGCAGTCCATCGCCAACTCATGGAGATGCTTGAGCGCCTGGAGCTTCTGGAGTGGTTGGCTACTACCGAGCTTTCCATCATGCCATTGAAGACTGAGAGAACGAATAATGAGAGTTTCGACAACAACATGAGCACGAATGACGAGTCGTCCGCCAAAAAAAGGGGAGAGATGAAGACTGTTACAGTGCTTGAGGGCACTCTGGCCCACCTTATGGGCCTCATTGCACATTCCGACATGCCAGCACCAAGTCTCATTAACGACCTGCTCATCCGCGTATGCGACCCGAATAGTGACCTTGAACTTCAGCCTGCACTGATTCAAGCATTCCTCATCAAGACTGAGAGACCTGATCTTGCATTGGAGTTCTCAAGATTCTGCTCGCAGGATCCTTTCTCTATTTACATTCAAGGACGCGCTTGTCTGGCGGCCAAGGATCTCGCCGCAGCTGCTGTTTACTTTAAGAAGGCAGCTTTCGGACTTTGTAAGTATCATCGACAATCTTACCAATATTTACAGTACTGACCTTTACAGCTCGCCCTGAAGCCAAGGACTCCGACCGCCACTCCGCGTCTCTCCTTAACGACTTCGAATGGAACCTCCTCCACGACGGTCTTCCATCCTACTACTCTCACATCGTTGCGCTCTTTGATGTCTCAAAGGCTCACTCTTATGTCATCGACTTTGCACGTTTAGCACTGCAATTTGCATCTCCGATCTCAAATACCAAGGCCATCCACCCACCCGCGAAGACGCCACTGACCGAAGGTGTCCGTACCGACCTCCTCTCCCGCCTCTTCTCCGCCGCACTCCACACCTCCAGATACGACCTCGCTTGCACGACCCTCCACCTCATCGGCGACTCAGCACTGCAATCCAACTACCTTCGCGCCCTTGTCAACGCTATGTGCGACAATACATCCGTAGGCGAGATGCTCGAGCTCCCATGGCTCGGCACTGAGAACAAAGTCGACGACGTCCTTTCCGCCAAGGCCCAAGCAGTCGTGGACGTCAACGCCGGTGTCCCATGGCACATGATCCTGTACTCATGGCGCATTCGTCGTGGAGACTTCCGTGGTGCTGCTACGGTTGCCTATGAACGTTTGCAGAAATTGCAGCAGCTGGGTATTACGAAAGCTGTTGTGCTTAAGGGGTGTGTTTTTGAGCATGATGGACACACTGGAAGGGATGAACTGGATACGGCGATTACGAGGCAGTATTTGCAGGTTATTAATGCGTTGGCTTGTGTGGAGCCGGAGCAGGCTTGGATATTTGTTGAGGGGGTGAAGAAGAATGGGGCTAAGGAGAAGAGGAGGGTTATGAGGTTGGAGGAGTTGAGGGGGGATTTGCAGAAAGAGATGGATAGGATTGAGGATTTGAAGAGAGGAAGGTTTGCTTTCGATGCTGAGGATGAGGACGTTGATATGGACGCATAGAGGAAACCAAGAAAGTTAAGACTGGATCTGGCGTGGATCATAAAGCATGGCGTTTGAGAGGGGCGTTGGGGAGGATTTATGGATCGTAGGTAGGCGGCAATTAGGTGCACGAAGCGAGTATACAACTTGCATATGCGAAGATTATGAACTAAATATCCCATCAACTTGACGCTATGCCTTAGACTCCCGGTGGAACCGAGGGAACCGAGTCGAAAGTGATAGAAATGGAAAAGTGCACGCGTTGATGCTGGGAGTTCGACTAAGCGATTAATTACTATGCTCCGATACTTAAATAACTGGTACATCAATATATTTGCCTGGCGTCTCCAATCATTTAGTTTATGCTACGAGGTACTTCGAGTGGCTCTTTCGGATTTCTTAGAACACGTTCAAGGACGAGAAGGTGGGCTCGGATTAAAGTTTAGCCGCGGAATCTGATCCTTGATGCGTTTTTGCTTGCCAAGATTTCTGATAACGATTAGCACGCCGGGGTACCCAGAAATAAATTTCAGGAACCGCGAAAGGAAAACAAAGAGGCACAACTCAAAATGGCGCCCTCATCAACAACTAGAAAGCGCAAGGCTGCGCCAAAAGAGGATCCAGTGATCTCCTCCGACGCAGATGATAGCGACTTCGGCGAGCTCGAGGGAATCTTGTCGCAAAGCGACACCGATTCAGAGGATGATAGCGAGCATGGGCAGGGTTTCGACAGCGAGGAGGAGCTTGGCGATGGAGAGTTAGAGGCGCTGGACAGCGACGAAGTTCCATCGGAAGACGAGAAGAAGGCCGATGAGCCAATGAAGTACAAATCACAAGTTGTCCCAAGACAGACTGCCAACCGTAGAGTTCTGGGCCTGCCGAATCGCTTCGAGGAGGACGACGAGCCAAATTACAGAGTCGTCAAGGATGCGAACGGAAACGACAGATACGAGTATGAGGAAATCGAGCCTGGTTACGACTCTGACGACTCCGATGCCCCAATCAACGACAACACTATTGGAGATATTCCGTTGACTTTCTACGACTCTTACCCACATATCGGATACAACATCAATGGAAAGAAAATTATGCGCCCAGCCAAGGGCGAGGCTCTGGACGCACTGTTGGACAGCATCGATGTGCCAAAGGGATGGACGGGTCTTATCGACCCAGAGACTGGTAAGCCATTGAACTTGAGTCAGCAGGAGTTGGAGATCTTGAAGAGAGTTGCGATGAACGACATGCCAGAGGATGGCTACGATCCATATCCAGACACCATCGAGTACTTCACTTCAATTACCGAGCAGATGCCATTGAGCGCAGCACCGGAGCCAAAGCGCAGATTCTTGCCATCTAAGCATGAGGCTAAGCGTGTTATGAAGATCGTTCGCGCCATCCGTGAGGGACGCATCGAGCCATATAAGCCGCAGGAGGAGGAGAAGGAGGAGGATGAGGAGATTCACTACGATATTTGGCAAGACGAGCAGCCAAGACCGGACCACGTTATGAATATTCCAGCACCAAAGGCCACACTGCCAGGATACGACATGTCCTACAACCCACCACCAGAGTATCTCCCAACCGAGAAGGAGAAGGCCGCATACGAGAACACAGACCCAGAAGACAGAGACAAGGAGTACTTGCCACAAGCATTCGACGCCCTGCGCAAGGTCCCAGCATACGACAAGTTCATCAACGAGAGATTCGAGAGATCCCTGGATCTTTACCTTGCACCAAGAGTCCGCAAGAACAGACTCAACATCGACCCAGCATCACTTCTTCCAAAGCTTCCACGTCCAGAGGAGCTCAGACCTTTCCCAACTGTTTGCGCAACTTTGTTCCGTGGCCACGAGGGCCGTGTCAGATCTTTGGCTATCGACCCATCCGGATTGTGGTTGGCATCTGGAGGTGATGACGGAACTGTTCGGATTTGGGAGCTGTTGACCGGTAGACAGGTGTGGAGCGCCAAGATTGGCGAGGACGAGGCTGTCAACGTTGTGAAGTGGCGTCCAGGCCGTGATGCTGTCATCTTGTCGGCAGCAGCTGGCGATGATATCTTCTTGATGGTTCCATCTATCTTGTCTCCAGAGGTTGAGGTTGCCAGCAGAGCTATCTTGGATGTTGGTTTCGGATACATGACTGGAAAGTCTGACACTCTCACTGCACATGGCCTCAAGAAGGATCCACCTGCAAGATGGACCCGTCCTGGAGCCAAGCACGAGGATGAGGGGGTTCTCATCAAGATCACCGTCCGCTCTACCGTCAAGGTCATCTCCTGGCACAGACGCGGAGACTTCTTCTCTACCGTATCCCCAACCGCTCAGAAATCCGCCGTCGCCATCCACACCCTCACCAAGCACCTTACGCAAATTCCTTTCCGTCGTCTCCCAGGTCTCCCACAATACGCCCAATTCCATCCATCCCGCCCACTTTTCTTCGTCGCCACCCAACGCACAATCCGCTCCTACGATCTCCAGAAGCAGGAGCTCGTCAAGATCATCCAGCCAGGAGCCCGCTGGATCTCCTCCTTCGACATCCACCCAGGCGGAGACAACCTCATTGTGGGATCCTACGATCGCCGCCTCTTGTGGCACGACTTGGACCTGTCCAGCCGTCCATACAAGACCATGCGTTTCCACGAGAAGGCCATTCGTGCCGTCAAGTACCACAAGACCTATCCTCTCTTTGCTGATGCGTCGGATGACGGATCGCTTCAGATCTTCCACGGAAAGGTCGTCTCGGACCTTATGGAGAATGCGACGATTGTGCCGGTGAAGGTGCTTAAGGGTCATAAGGTTAAGAGTGCGCTTGGTGTGATGGATATTGATTGGCATCCAAAGGAGCCATGGTGTGTTTCTGCTGGCGCCGACGGTACCTGCCGTCTCTGGATGTAATTTGTGCTTTCCGTTTTTAGATGTATGACATGGCAGCATTGGCGTCTGGCCGGGGTGGAGCTAGGGAAGCAAATAAAATATCTTTCGTATTTACCTTTCATCCTTCTCCTTCCAAATTTTCTCAACGAACTTCCATTCGTTCAAGCTATCTGCAACACCTCTTTTTGAGTAATCCGTTAAGGCTGCAATGAAAGGAGGGCATGGATGCCATCGTGCATGCTTTTTGTTGTGCCACACCGCTCTCGCCTCCAGAGATCGGACCAACTGCACAACACTAGGAGATACAGGCAGTACAAACACGGATATGGACCCCCGAGAGGTAAAAAGTTAGCGTAAACAAGGTTATTGCTTTCGACGACTATGCTGACAGAGATCTTAAGAACTGCTATTGCACGTCTATTTTCTCAACATGATTTCTGGAGATCAAAGGTGCTCATCTGAGGCACCCTCGGAAGATCATGGTCAGTTTTGTACCCGTCGAAGCTTTGTAGAAATTGCATGTAGAAAGTGCACACGACTGAGACTTGATCATAGGCTTTAGCACACTTTGTGGGGAGACATAAATCGCACTGGCGCGTAGGATATGTAGAAGTATTGCTAACCAGATTCCAGAACCACGAATACAAACGCTCATAACTCCATTCCCGCATTTGGCGCTCGATACGAAGTCGTTCAGCCTAACTACTCCACCTTAAGAGGAACCTGAGGCTCTAATATCTTTGTATGGTACACATAGCTCACCGGCTATCCGGTAACTCTACGACAAACAAAGAGAGCATGGACTTTCGATAGACACCATACTATAAGACGTAATGCCCAATGAGAAAGCAGGCCGACAAGACGCCGCGGTAGCTACAGCAAAAAACCAAACGATGAATAGCCTCAACGCGTACAAGAAGCAAAGTAGTATACCCTCCAACAAAGAAACGCCACACGACATCCAAGCAATGCGCACCTTTGCCAACGACACCCAACACCCTGGTCACTTAAAGGTCCATGAGAAATTGCCCAATGAAGAAAACTTGACGCCGCATCGACGCCACATGCCGCCATACTGGGCCTCCCTCTCAACTGCCGCTCATGAAACCCGGTTCAATGATAATCACCCTCGACGACCACAAGAAGCTCGTCCTGTGGATGCTACAAACTATTGGTACACATAGGGAAATATTTCTTCCTCAATTTGGTCCTCACCCACCGATATAGACATATCGTCACCGAGATTGTCGTGCAAAGTGAAGTCGCCGAACTGGCTGCCGGCGTATCCGAGAATCTGGCTTTGACTAGCAGACTCGGTGCGGCTACTGTGGCTAGGACTGCCAATATTGCCACTTCTGCTGGTTCTGCGAGAGGACCCGCCATGACGTGTCGCCACTCTGGTGCCAGTGATTTCCTCAGTTGGAGCCTGGTAGTTGGCTGGGCCCAAATCCACGGGCCATGGCTCAGACGGAATCGCATGTGGACGGAGTCCATGTGTTGGAACTGGGCAGTGCTGGTCGTGCTGATACGCCTGCATTGAGAAGGACTGCCTGCGCTCATGCTCCTCGTTCTGAGCGTACATGTGTTGCAGTGTCCCGTTGAGGTTGAGTCCACTTCCTGGCGTTAACTCCATTGAGCATGTCATGTTTGTTGGACGAAAGCGGCCATCATTGCCCTCCTCTGTATTGGTGGAATCAATCTCGAGTGTGGTGGACGGGTATGCGTACGGGCATACGGGTTGACGCTGCTCCACTGCTTGAAGGTGTGCTCGATTCAAGGGCACGGACGGAAAGTGGACGGGAACGTTGTTGCTTGCGAATGCGGCTGCGTCGGTACTCGAGATGTTATCGCTGTTGTACTGCGGTCTTTGACCGACTGGACAGCCACATCTGGCTCTCTTGATGTCGTCTGCGTACATGGACATGGCGACGGTGGGCGTATGAGCAAAATCGAAGCGCTGGCGGTGAAATCGTCCGCAGATCTATTCCACACCTCCATATCAGCGAGATTCCTAGTAGGGCGAGATGGAAAGCTTACGTTAGTACTGGGATGAGATCCTAGAAGACGGATGTTCAAGTAGTCACAGTATGATCAATATGCTGGTCTTCCAGACAAGCACAGGGAGATCTCACTGCAAGTACACCAAATATGCGGAGATTTGAGTCGCATGAGAATGTAAGATGTTCGAGATATGTTGCTATGACTAAGGTCTACGGGATATGGGTGTCTGGATACGTGAAAATGTGGAGGGATGATTGAGGTTCGATGGAGAGAGTTCGTTCTGATGGAGCACAAAGATGGGAACCCCATACTTATACTTCGATTGAGGCTCTTTTTCAGAATTAATCTTGAACGCGAGTTGAAGCAGGCTGTCCCAAAATGGTCACATACATGGTCAGATGCCCATCCCTCGGTACCAAGCCTACGCCAGCACCCAACTCTTGCAGCGACTGGAGTGTAGCTGCTGCTCGCCCACCTCACTGCAGAAGAACATCAAACTCCTTCGAGTTAGATCAACGGCAATAAATTAAAACGTCCAGATTTGGAAAGCGGAGCAGCTCGCTTCACCTTCGTCGCTCAGTCCCGATGCATTCAAAAGCACGCCGCCATGAAGAGAGATTGGGCAGCAGAATTACATGTCAATGCTCTGTACCAATCACAACAGCGGAAAGCAATACGGGTAAACTCAATGGCTTGGTAGTGCCTCAAGTAGCTTCAATTCTGAGCTGTCGTCTCCATCTCAGGAACCTCAGGGACTTGACGTTGGTCGTTGGCGTGTGCAACCCCGCATCTACACCATCAATTTACGCCCACCTTGCGGCCTATCTCGAACGCCAATCCCTCAAGTAAGCTATCTGAGCCAAGCACGAATAAGCTCTGCTGCCGCTCAGGCGTGCTCCAACTAATGAATTTTGCTACACGCTGGTACCCATCTCATCATCGCCGAGTGCGTTGCGCAAACTGTCGGCCACCTCGGTGAAGGACGACGGCGGTGCGCTTATTGTTGGATAGGATATAACATCCGTATGCAGACAACCGTCATGGCTTACTATCGCCATATAGTATCATCACAACTTGCGTTTCAGGAGCTTTGTTTTAGTGCGACGTCTGGGAGGAACTACTTTCATCGCCCCCCACCAATCCCCCACGCAAAATGGCCTACCTCTTCGCCAACCTCTCCCGTCACCACCCGGTATGGCGAGAACTGAGGATGTCATTTGTCGCCGCCGCAGACCTCGGCGACAGACTAGCGAACTGATTTCCCAAACCCCACGGGGATGGAAACCTGCCTCGCGATCTTGAATACAAGCGGGGTGTTATGCCAGAAATTCAGAGATTGGAGGCCCCAACCACGCAGGATGACATGCTCTCCGCATATCGGGGACATGGTAAGTGGGGTCCAGATCGAGGATGCAGTTTTAGAAGCATTCTTCAGCTTCGAATGCATTGTTAGACAGGTTAACTTCGGCAGTCAAAGGCAGCTGTGCATAAGGGTTGTGTCTGACGTGCACTGGTTGTTGGAGCTACTGCATCATGATGCTTCCCAGAGCCGAAGAACTCTGCTGTTGTGTGTATCTGCGTCCAAAATTCGTTCAGAGACGGTGAAGTTGAAGGGCATCTCAGCAGGGAGCGCCGCATTCGCCCATACAGGCGTGATCGCAGATCCCAGGTGTCAGGTGTATGACAATAGCATGTATACGATGCCATCGTCCCATCATATCACTAAACGGGTATGCTGCATTGCATAGCAGTATTGGACTTGAAAGTCCGCGTCAATGAAGGCACCAAAGCTCAGATATTGAGGACCTTCGAGCGCACATCGACGGGAGAAGCGTGGTATAGACAAACTAGACAAAGACAGATCACCTCTGCTGAAAGCCGGCTTTAGATGGAATGACAAGAAACGTTGCAATGTTTCCGAGAAAGATGACCCTAGCCTCGGTACACGGCTGTCTCGAAAGTAGACAATGGTTCCGGACAATGATCCAACATGCAGAAGTACACATACAAACGCCAACAACTGCTATCACTTCCCCGCGCATCCTGAGTACGGCGCAGGCTGCATGAAATTAGAGGCGGCAAGCGGCGGGAGCATGTAATTCTGCCGCCTTGACGCACAACGCACGACTGATTTAAGATGCTATCTGAGGCTATGTATCTGCCATGTGCATTTTGCATCAAGTGGCCGAGGAGTACCTCTACCTCCCTACCTCTGCAATACCGGCTGCCTAAATCTGCCATGCTACGTTGCTGTATCCAATGCTATGTGCTCAAACGGTTCCTCCAATCACACATGCTGGGAGACTTTCATCAGCTCTTAAGGCCTTGTAGTTTCCCGCTGCCATCCGCTCGTCTCCATCGCATCATGCCGACAAGTTAGCTCGTTCAATTGCTGGCATTGCATGGCATGTGCAGCCCCTCTCGTGCGCAAGCGTATTCAATCACTACCTCAAGTCTTCAGCGTAGCCTTCACCCCAGGCTTCGGGTCCAACATGTTGAACTTGCTTGCGCGTTCCTGCACCAGCCATGAGACAGTTCAAGCCATTTGAGACAGCTATGAAGGACAGTGTTTGACTCATTGTCTGCACCTTGGCACTCTCAACCCTCATCGCAATCTTTGACTCTGTCGGATATTGGTATTTTATCTCCTTGATAAAGGAATATTAGCATCATCCTACCCTTCGTCCCCGTCTTTGGGCGCACACATCCTACTTGCACTTGGGCATTTATCAGATGGATGCTGTAAGTGCGTTCCTAGGTGTAGTCTTCATCGATATCTGAGTTCGTAAAGGCTGCTACAGCATCCATCTGATACATATCCAAGTCAAAGTAAGGCTGTTAGAGCGCTGGACTACGGGGCATGCACACCTAGCCGTCCTCCACAATCGCATTGTATCATATCCACGTTTTGTGTTCGCCTCACTTTTCCTTCTCCGAGGTCTACCTTCGATTCTCCTTCCGTTGTTCATTCTCCCTTCCAGGCCCCCACGCTCCCAGCCAACTCCTGTCTCTTCAAAATCCCTGCGCTTTGTGTCGTGTCAAGAGCTGACGCTTTACGTCTCAACCCACCAGCCTTCCTTCTCCTAGCCTGCTGATATCCCCTGTCCAACTCCACCTCGGTAGCATTCCTGATTTTGATAGCTGCTACTGCCGGCCATACGCTACGCTCGCCTCTGCGCACCCATTCCTCCACGCCCTGCTTACTCGGCGTCTCTAATAGCCTTAAAACGTCCCCCGGACTCAACTCAGGGACGAGTGTAACAGAGGCGGCCGGCACCGTTTCGTCGATAAGGAATCGTCGAACGCTTTGCGGCAAGAGATGCAGCGTATCCAGCTGTGACAACCTATGATGGACCTCCATAGTAAGTAAGCGCAGAAGGTGGGCAGTGAATGAGACACGGCCTCGTCGTGAATATGACCCAGAAGGCCCATGCATATCGCTCTGCAGGAACGGGATGAAGTATGGTCGTGCTTGGGAGATTATGAAATGGTTTACGTTGAAGAGTTCTGCCACCCTGCTTAACGGACTATCGCGCTCGTTGTATGATGCGTAGGAGGACGGACCGCTGGGAATCCAAGGCCGGAACGTGGCTGATTCAGAAGGAAACCAGGGGGTGATCTTTCCTTGTGGACTCTTTGCCAATAGTGGAGTCGGTTTCCCGTAAAGTGTTGGGTGGAGAGCATTACTGGCCACGGCAGCGGAGTAGATAAGCACATTTGGTGCTGTGAGGTAGTTTAGAAGGTTTGGGACGCTCGACCCCGGCGTAGTGGAAACCGTGATGTTCAAGACGCGTTTCGTCCTATTATACGCCTCCTCAAACGTCAGATCACCAACATTAGCCTTGACACATTCTTCCAATACGCTGATATCGAGAAAATACCCCTCGCGCATAAATCGTTGTATCCGCCTAAGCAGCGTGCCTGCCCATGTGGTATCCTTATTTACCCCCCGACGACCAGCGAAGGCGGTAAGGTCGATCCCGTCGCCGTTCAAGAAATCGAGGAGCTCGTCTTCGGTGTGTATGCCTACCAATGCTGCTATCAGAGCACCTGTTGCGGTGCCGGTTATAATGCGTGGTAGCAGCCCACGGAGGTAAAGCGCTTTGACGACGCCGAGGTGGCAGAGGCCGAAGATACTCCCACCCTGTAATACGAGCGTCGTCCTTCCAAACGCCTGTCTTGTATCATGCAGAAGATCCAGCTTAGCCTGGGATCCAAACCCTGGTATAAACCCTCCCCCGCTGTCGCTGCCCGGGTTAGTGGGCAGGGTCGCCACGTCTGAGATAGCGAATGCGACCTGGGTTATATAGTCTTCGATGAGGAGTTTTGTGCCTGCGAAAGAACGGTTGAAAAGCCGTGGAGCGGTGATGTTTCCGAGGTTACGGACTAGGCCGGAACGCAGGATGGAGATGAGGGCGAAGAGGTCGGCTTCCTCGCGGGCGATTATTAGGGATTGGAGGCGCTCGTGGATTAGGCGGTAGTCGTAGTATTTTGAGGTTGGGTTTTGGCGCCTGTTAACCAGTTAGCATTGTCATTGATGGATGGGAAATGAGTCGAGCGGAGACGGGGGAGAAGATACCATAAATCGTTCCCGAGCAGCACGTCAAGCTGTAGGGCTGCTTCTTCCCATTCTTCGTATGTTAGGGCGTTTTGGAGTATGCCGAGCCATAGGTCGGTTGGCTTCTTCCATGTTAACCAGTTTACGAATCTCTATAAACTCTGTTAACTCAAACTCATTTGCGTTCATCGATTGGCAACTTACCCTCTGCCAGAATCGTAACACGCTGACCAGCATGCCGCATATGGAGGCCAGCACTTCGAGCACCATCTCTATTAAGTTGTATTACCGTGAGCTCTGTCGCTCAGGCGTACTTAGGTATTTGACATAATATAGATAAAAGGGAAGATTTGATGCTATATATACAAGCGAGTGGGGGGATTGAAGATGATGGTCGTAAGTTAAAGGTTGTAATTGCGTTGTGCCCAACAGATTCAGCATGTGAAGAGTGACGCGGGTCCCCGCAATCTTATCGAGGTGACACCTTGCAAGCTTTTTGACGCCCGTACCCCGTACTCAGACCTCACCTATGATGCCACACCTCGGTACTGCACGACATAATCACCTAAACCTAATCCGTCCACTCGAGTACCGCCAGTCGAAAATTTAAAGCTCCATCATTATTCAAAATGCGCGCAGGCCTTCGCCTCCTCCAAAGAGCAGCCACCACCGCAATCCCACCAATCCGTATAACATACTTCACCCGTGACGGCTGCCAACTATGCGTCAACGCCAAAGAGACGTTAGCTAAGGTGTGGGAGAGGAAACCGTTCGATTATAAAGAGATCAATGTTATGAAGCCCGATCAGGTGGTTTGGAGGAATGTGTATGAGTTTGATACTCCTGTGGTAAGTTGGAGTAGTGATTATCAACGGAGAGATGGAGGGTGAGAAGACTGATGACCAGCAGATCCATGTAGCAAAGTCGTCACAGCCCGAGGAGAATCCGGATTTGAGTGGGAAGGCTAAGAAGCTTATGCATCGGTTTACGGAGGAGCAGGTGTTGACTAAGATGGAGGAGGTTGAAAGTTTGCGTTAGCAGCATCCCGAGGAAGCTTATAAAATTTTAAAAGCCGCGAGGTGACAGCAGCAACTGGTAAGATAACTTTGCTGCAAACGATTGATTTTTGAGGTGGTTGCTGCATCCACTATCTCACTCGAAAATCGGTATATAAAGAATGGGTGACTGTTGTCGAGATCGAGCAACGGCAACAGACGGTATATGCCTTACTGACAACAAGAGCTGGACCACAACAATGTCCAGTCGTTCTTTATATGCCAACTGATGGGGCATGATCCATGGCACAAACTCGCATTAGACTCCGCCTTCCTGGCCATACATGAACGACAAATGTCCGCCATCCACCAGGGACACTGAGCGACTGGTTAGCATATAGTATCCTCAAAATGCTGCTCGAAGCGGTTCTGCTCTGTTTTTACTTCCCATAAGGACCACTCGCACCCTCATTCTGTCCCTCCCCCTTAGCCCTCGCCAATTCCCCTGCGAGATAGCTTTGCAGTGCAAGAGTATCCACGCTCACATTAACCATATCGAAGCCCTGCTGGGCAGCTTTGCCGGCTGCTTCTCCACTGTTGGTGAAGATAGCCGTTTTCTTTCCCGCCCTCTTAGTAGCCTCAAACACCTTCGCAATCGCTTCCTGCAGCTCAGGGTGGAAATCCTTCCCGGTAATCGGTCTTCCAATAGCGTTTCCCAAATCAAATGGTCCAACAAACAACACATCAACGCCTGGAACCGCGGCGATTGCATCGACGTTCTCAAGTGCCTCCTTCGTCTCAATCTGGACAATGGTTAGGAGGGCGTTATTGGCTTGCTGCAAGTAGCCACCAGCAGTCATCTCAGTTGAAAACACTCCCTGAGTGAATGGTGAACCGAAGCCCCGTGTTCCTTGTGGAGGGAATTTGGCGGAGCGAACGATGCCCTCAGCTTCGGCGGCGGTGCGAAGGAGGGGGACGAGAATGCCGTGGGCACCGCAGTCTAGGGCACCTGACAACTGGTTAGTTTGGGTAAGGATGAGCGAGGACGGGGCTTGGTGGCTTACGCTTTACCATCCAGGGCTGCATGTCTGGGATTCTGACGATGGGGGAGATGCCGCAGGCTGCGATTGCGGAGACGGCTTCGTGCATTGCTCCATCTGTGGGGTGTTGGAAAATGAAGATTAAGATGGCGGTGGAGGGACGAACCGTCTATGTTTCCATGCTCGCAGTCTACGAGGACCCAGTCTACGCCGCTTCTTGCAATTTGGCGAGAGACGTTGGTTCCTGGGAGAGTTTGCCAGTGTCCGAATGCCGTCTTGCCGGAATTGAGGACGTTGAGGAGGTTATTTGCTTGCTTCATCGCCATTTTGATGGGGCTTGACAAAAATTTGGGCTAGATATTGCGAGGGGAAGTCGAGTTAATAATATATGAGATAAGGCAAGTTGTATGAAGAAGAAGAGGAGGAGTTATGTTAAGAAAGACGCTACATCATCCCACCGATCTAACTGGAATCCTAGACTGGCCCGCATGAGAGGGGCGATCTCTGCAGTTGCGGGTATGGGGACGTTCAGTAAAGCTTTTACTCTAAGAGTATAACAAGTATTAACGAGGGATTTAAAGATACCACCACGGAGCTGATAATGAGTTGCATTTCACTTAAAATACATGTTAGAAAAGATGTCGGACAGTGTTCAAAGCCACCAAGGTGTTTTTGGCGGGGTAGATTAGATGCGGCCGTGCACAAGCTTTCTCCAAGATTGACAGGGCCTCGTCAACACTGCAGCCTTGCGTCTTCAATTTTTCAAAACTCAACCTCTTTCACTCAGCGCCTTTCACAACTATTTGCCTGCTCATTACGCCTGGCCAAGTAGCACGCGGTTACACCTGCTGCCTTACGAGAACTCTTGAGATCAAAAAAAGACGAAAGCTGTAAAGAGGCTCATCAAACGCCTTCGAGCTACAAACGCCGCCACAGCTTCAACATAAGCTGTAAACCACTTCACCACCTCACCTACAAGACAATCACCCATAATGTCTGCCGACGCAGCACCGATAACGCCTGCAGCTTTTGCAGCAGCGATCGAGGATCTTCCGTTATCGACCCTGCACTTAAAGGCAGCGGAATTACGAAACTCCCTAGCCCACCTCGAGTACTCGAATGCTCAATTGGAGCCATTCGCATACCCATCACCACTCTCCAACGAGCAGCCAGATGCTGTCTGCGTGGAGGCAATCGAAGAGAATATCGGCGTCATGACCCGTTACAGGGAACGCTTAGAACTGCTCAAGGCCGAGGCCGAGAAACGCGGCGTCGGATTCGGGGAGCTGTTAGGAGGAGAACGCATCGAAGACCTTCCGGAGAGACAACCTGGCGTCAACGGAAGCCTTCCCGAGGCCGAGGCGGCAAGCTTAAGAGCAAGACAGAATGAAGGTGGTAGGGTGGCCGAGGAGAGGGAGAGGGAAATGGAGATCAGGGAGAGCGTGCAGAGAGGGCAAGAGCAGTCGGCAAGACACTCGGCATGGACAGACGGGACCTTCCAGGTGGGTACCATCAGAGATGGCGAGATTCTGATGGACGAGCCACCAGCCGCACCAACAGCACAACAAGCGAATGGTGTGAGGAACGAAGAGATACAGCCAGAGCAGCAGGAAGAGGAAGAGGAGGTGACGAGTATCGCGCAGATGAGCAGTGCTGCTAGGACAAATGGTACGAGTACTACGCAGCATGGACAGCAGGGAGGGAGGTTGAGCGATGAGGAAATTAGTAGGAGGATGGATGCGCTCATCGATGCCGACGACGAGGACGGTATTCATCTGTAGTATCTTACCAGCGAAGAAATTAGACCGGATCCTTGGTCTCCACATCAATCCTGCACGCTCGGTGCCGTGGGCCAGTAAACCGAGGTTCAAAGGTGCTAGTTTGCGCAATGACTACCAACTTCTTAGTCCTGTACTCTTGCTTAAAACTCCCGCAGGTACTCCTGGATGTCTACCACGAGCGCATGCGACCGCGCCATGCGTATATCCTGCTTTTCAGACTTTGTATACACATTCGCCACTCTTCCCTAGTCCTCCACCTCCGACTTTCATGTCTACTATGCTCCCCCGTCCCCTGGCTGCGTTGGGTCAGTCGATGCCACGACTGCATATCGTCTACTTACTATTGCATATCGTGTTGGCGCGACTGCATTTGATGCTCCCACCACGGTATCTGGATGGCAAAAGCATGATAGAGAAACTTAGTCACGACTTGATATCTCGTCACATAAATATTCGGAGCGGCTGCAAACACAACTCCGCCCTCTACATCACGCTTAAAGAGTTACCTCAATGCGATGCGGTTTAGCCGACTTCTTCTGCATGCTCTCCACAGCTGGAGTACCTACTAGGAGGATATTGACTCTTCTACATGATATCGGGCCAATACGTTCATTGTGAGTATGACCACCACGAGGCGACTTGGGGATGAAACGGTCGTTGGCGTGCTTTTGTTTGCGCTAGGCGCCAACATCTCAGTCAGGTATAGTCACGGCGAAGGTTTTCTGCTAGTATCGCCTTAGAAAGTTGAGGTTGTTGAAAGATAAAACAACAGATGTCTTTTTCCACGTCGTTGATAGCAATTGTAAGGGTATTGTCAAGGTGATTTGAACTGAAGATATTCGGTAACGCTTCTGAGGCACCCACTGAAGCGGTTTAAACACTTGTGTCTATACCGTGTCTCACTTGTTTAATAGAACGCAAAATTTTGCGGGCTTGTGAAAGACTCGATAAGGAGGAAGTCCGTGGAACAATCTGTTTACGTTCCTCATAGGACGATTAGTGAAGTTTGCGGTAGTCGGTGCTTTAAGGGTAGCCAGCTCACAAACCGGTGACAGACAGTATCGAGACCAGCTTGACTTGGTGTTGCCCTCGTGCCAGTGTGATTTTCCGTAGCAGACGCTCTTGTATTCTTGTGATATCATTCGCCATCTCATCTGTATCCCTAACGCCAGCAATACAACGCCCTTCGAAAACCAAGTCCAGGTATCAAACCAACGCTCACCTTAAACCCTAACCTTCTGCATCTGCTCCACCGGCGCATCATCATACTGCCCCTCATCATCACCACCCTTGCCTGCTAGGCCTCGCTCCCACAACTGCCTCCCCGTCAACTTAACCTCAGCCACCTTCCCCCTATTCTTCTTTATCTCCGCCTCCCTCTCTTCCTCATGCTCCGCCTCCTCCTTCTCATCCAACTCTTTCCTATACGCATTGCGCCACTTCATAAACGTCTCTCGGGTGACCTTCGTGCCATGGAACTTCTTATTCTCCTCCGCCTCGATCGCCATCACGCGCGTGATGTGTGCTTGTTTCTCCACCTCCTGTCTCTCGTGGATGATCTCTTCTGCTGCCTCCTTGACGGTTGAGACGAGGGTGAATATCATTGGCATGCCCATGTTTTCTTCTACGCCGGTCTCGAGGGCCTTGACGAGACGGTCTTTGTCGTTGTCGAGGTTGAAGAGGCGGTGGGATTCTTCGTCTTCTGGCGCAGTAATTTCCAGAATGGGGCCAACATCTGGATATGCTTTTGGGTATTCAACGTTGAGAAGGATAGTAGGTGGGTCGGTCTCCTCGCCGGCTTCGTTGGCTACATCGAGGCAGATCGTGACCGTGTATGCGGTCTCGGAGATCTCTGCCGGGAGAGTTAGTATGAGTATATGCAATAAATAGCTCGCTAGAGAGCGCTTGATGAGAGCATTCCCCGTGAGCTAGTATAGCTTGTGAAGCTACTACGATGGTAATCCAGGCGCACTGCGTCAGAGGAGAACAAGAGCTTTACTAACCAGTAATCTCATCTGGGAAAATGGAGTCGAGCACCTCGCGCTCTTCTTGCTGATCTTCGCGTCCCATGATTATAGCTTTATAAATATGGTTGTTATCAGGTTGCAGTGTTTACTTTTAACTTATCTAAGCTCGCGGTGGTTGTGGTGGTGTTGATGTCAATGCCAATTCATGTGCGCTCAGCCTTGCCTACACTCTGGGGAATTTCAGAAGGCTGAGCCTAGCGCTGTCAACCCCTGCAAAAAAATGTCCTGCAGGGCTGGCGAGGTTGTGAAAAAGTTCTGGTGATAAGATTGTAGACCCAGCAATTACACTGAAAGCTGTAACCAAAACCCAGCTCTTCAACCAGTTTATCACGACTCGGAACTAATAAGAGTCGCTTCTTCTTCACTCATATAACCGGTCGTATCAGCAACAATGGCACCAGTCGTCGAGAAGAACTCTTCCTCAAAGAGGAAGGCTGAGTCCACCAAGGAACCATATGTCAAGGGCGCAAAGAAGTCCAAGTCTTCCAGCGACAAGCCAGAGAAGAAGAGCAAGAAGGAGGATAAGCCAGATAAGAAGGCTAAGAAGGTCGTCAAGCCAGAGTCCGAGGACGATGCCATGTCTGTCGATTCCGATTCGGAGGGAGGCGTCCAGTTGAACTCAGCTGAGGCAGAGGAGGACACCGAGATGGGAGAGGCTCAGGATGGTATTCATCCCGAGAGAAGGGCGTTTGCCGCCGGTCAGGGACCAAATGGTATGCAGGTATCCTACTTTTGAAGCGAGTGGCTTCTAACAGTATCACAGGAACCAACTCCAAAGAGGCACACGCAAAGCAGAAGCAGATTATCGCCGATAGAAAGGCAGCAAAGCCGCTCGCCGACCCGCTGGTGCGCACAAAGAAGATTTGGGAGCGCCTGAGAAGGAAGTCCCACGTTCCAAAGGAGGAGAGACAGACTCTTGTCAAGGAGCTGTTCGAGATTATCACTGGCCACGTTAAGGACTTCGTCTTGAAGCACGATTCCGTCCGTGTCATCCAGACCGCTATCAAGTACTCCACACCAGAGCAGAAGCGCATGATCGCCAGAGAGCTCAAGGGCACCTACCGCCAGCTTGCCGAATCCAAGTACGCCAAGTTCTTGATCGGAAAGCTCCTCATCCAGGGCGACGATGAGATCAGAGATATGATTGTTCCAGAGTTCTTCGGCCATGTCCGCAAAATGATCAAGCACGCCGAGGCCTCCTGGATTTTGGACGATGTCTACCGTGGTGTTGCCAACAGACAGCAGAAGGCCACCCTTCTCAGAGAGTGGTACGGTGCTGAGTTTGCGCTTTTCCAGACTGGTGAGAAGGTCCCAGGAGAGCTTGCTGTTATTTTGGAGCAGGAGCCAGGAAAGCGCGCGCCAATCATGCGCGAGCTGAACGAGCTCATCAACCACCTTTGCCAGAAGAAGATGACCGGATTCACCATGTTGCACGACGCTATGCTTCAGTACTACTTGAACGCCAAGAAGGGAACTGATGAGGAGACCGAGTTCATGGAGTTGTTGAAGGGTGATGAGGAGGGAGACTTGTTGAAGAACTTGGCTTTCACCGCATCCGGATCGCACATTGTCTGCTTGGCATTGGCAAAGGGTGTTGCTAAGGACAGAAAGCACATCTTGAAGGCATACAAGGAGACCCTCCACTTGATGGCAGGAGATCCAAACGGCCACAAGATCATCCTTGCCGCTTACGAGACCATTGATGATACCGTTCTTACCACCAAGTCCATCTTCCCAGAGCTCCTCGGCAAGGACGCCGAGAAGCAGATCGAGAACACCGTCGCTGCTGCCAACGACCTCAACGCCCGAACCACCCTTCTCTACCTCTTTCAGGGCCGTTCCGGCTCCCTCTTCCCAGCCTCTCTCGCTTCCGACCTCGAGATCCTCGCTGAGGTCGATGTTGCCCGTGCCACCACTTCCAAGAAGGACCCAGAGATCCGCCGTACTGAGCTGATCAAGGGACTCTCCCCAATCCTCCTCAACGCCATCGCTGCCGCCGCCGACGAGCTCTCCGCCACCTCCTTCGGCTGCCAGTTCATGACCGAGGTCATGTTTGGTGCCGTCGGCGACAAGACCGCCTCTCTCCAAGCCATTTCTCAGGCCGCCAAGGGCGACCCAACCGCCGCGGTCGCCGAGGAGAAGGACGTCGAGATGGCTGAGGCTACTGAGGAGGAGTTCAACGACCACTCCGCCGGCGCAGCTGTGCACATCGCCAACACCCCATTCGGCGGAAAGATGCTTAGATCTTTGATCGCTGGTGGACGTTTCGACAACAAGACCAAGAAGATCGTTGCCGTCTCTCCACCACTCAACTTTGCCGATATTCTGTACCCGGTCATCCAGCAACATATTTTGGAGTGGGCCACTGGCTCGAGTTCTTTTGTTGTGTTGTCGCTTTTGGAGTCTGAGACGTTCAGTAAGAAGGACGAGGTTAAGGCGATCTTGAAGAAGGGGAAGAAGGTTTTGCAGGCTGCTGCAACTACCGAGACTGCCGAGCAAAAATCTAAGGCTGCAGAGATTGCCGGCGCATCGGTTGATGAGAAGAAGAAGAAGAAGGGAAAGAAGGCTCCAGCACCAAAGCAGGTTGGTAATGCTGGGTCGAGGATGTTGCTTGCTATGTTGTAAAAGGATATGGTGGGTAAAGGGATGGGACCATTTCATGTGTAGAGTTTTGCATTGGTGTTAGGCAGGCGTTTTGATAATGGATACCCAAAGTATAAGCTTTGCTTCTTATTCTGTCTTACTCGTATTTGGAGAACTTCTGCTACTTCGAAATAAATTTCGTTATGAGTTCGAACCGAACAAGGCCCCGCGGTTCTCGCGACTGGCCAAACAATCAATGGCCGTAACTTTTCTGGATTTTCGTCTGGCCTCTTGGAGGTATTGGATTGACGTCAATACAATTGGTAATTTGATCGCAAAGGTAGTTGCAATCCTCGGTTTCAAGTCGTCGCGCGGTGTGTTGCTGCCTACACACATCGAGGAAAGCCATCGTGAATCCTGAGATCGATGTTCTCGACAATATTCAACCTTCTATAAAGCCTCTGCGAGTAACCATTGCTTGTCGAACCCGAAGATATCGTAGATCGGTGGTAGGCAGTAGTCCAATTAGTGAAAGGCTTGAGGGTGTTAATACTGAAGCCTGAAGAACTGAAGTCATATTTTAAGTTGCAATTATAATCGAAAATTCTCAATGCACATAACGAATCAATAGACATAGCCCTCGACATTGAAGTCGAAGCTCTGGCCAGTTCTTTAGTGGACCCCGCGCTGAAGCTGATGGATATACTCAAGGTAAATCTCATCTATCATTTTCGTGAACTCCTGTTAGTGTTCATACGGTGCCTGGCGTCCACCAATCGGTCCTCGGAGATGTGGAAAAACTCGACGGAGGTTATGCTGTCAAAGATGGAGTACAAGGAAGGAATAAATTAGTGGCAGGAGGTCTAGAGAATCTTTACCACCAGTCGCAAATGACAGTACTCAAGCTGCAAAGAGAGCAGCATGGCTTATTCTAGAGCCAGTTTGGCCCAATTTACGAGTATCGCTCTGCTTGGAAATGCCTGCAAATATCTATCAAGGATACAGGAGTTGAGGAAATGGAAGACAACAAGTTCTGTATTCATTAATTGCAGACACTGCCGTCAGACACGTTTGACACGATCATGCAGATTTGACACCCTTGAGACATTGAGCGTATGATTAGTAAGAAGGCAGTTTAGATGGTCTTTGATGATGAGGAGAAAATAAGAGCGTAGGAAGAGATCTAGGAACCTAAGGATGGAAACCAAGCGTACAAGTTTAATACGAAGAACAAAAAGAACGCAAGGTTCAACTCTGGAGTTAAGTGCTATAACTACAATAAGCTTGGGCAATACAAAACTGAGTGCCCAGAGACAAAGGACAAGAACTTGGCCAAAAGGAAGAAGAGCTGGAGCAACAGGGGGTACAATGTAAAGGTTGTTGTAGGCAGAGAACTACGACCAGGCCTAGACTCAGTGGGGCACCCTTATATTCAACAAGCTAAACTCTGACCCTCCTACTATGGGGGGAGGGTTAGTCTATATACCGGCCTTGCCCCACCCGCTTCACCCCGAACGCTTTGGTCCTTCCTTGTCACGTGATGGCGCCGGGCTGACCCGGTTGGCTTTTAACGCCTCGTCCCGTCCTTGTCATGTGACAATGCCGGGCCCACTCCAACACGGTGCCAGCTTTCTGGCACCCGTGACATACAAAGTGTTGAGGGGTGAAGCCTGTTGACAAGAGAGGCAGCGTAGCTGCGTCAATGCTGTAGGCTTATGTTGGAAAAGATTGAGACAAGACGAAGTGTCATATTGACATTTCGTTTCACTTCAACAGCTCTCAAATTCAGACTGTCACAACTTGCGCAAATCTTGCATTAGCAACCCTGGAATCAGTTTTCAACACAACACCTCCAATGCAGCTATCACAGCTATACCAGACTCTCACTATTACACAGTTCAACACTTTGGATTATCATCTCGACATTTGCTTTACTCAGGTCTTCCAATCATTCAGGACATTCCGCTTACAAATACTGATTTGGAAACTTCCACTACATTCCACCAGTTTCAGCCACATTCCCTAGGTTTCTTCAACATTCCGCTGCCTTTAGTAAGCACATAGAATCAACTGGAAACAAGGAGAACATTATGGAAAGTTCCAAAAAGGAACAGAACAGGTTTCTGAGACATGGATTTGCCGTACAGGGAAGCTGGCAGAACATCATGGAATTACACTCTTTAGAATAAATAGATTTGATTGTTCCACTCTTTGGACAATCAAGCAAATAATAACATTCATTATCATATCACTAGTTCTCAGGGTTCTCTCATGGACCGTTAGTGATATTCTGTTTGGTTTACAGAATCTTCCTTATCCGCCTGTCACGGTACGATTTGAGGACCAAACCATTCGAGGACCATCCTAGGCCTTCTCGGCCTATTCCGGTTATTCTCGGCCCTCCCTCGGCTCCGCCATTGTAACGGTACCATTCGAGAACCAGACCATTCAAGGACCATCCTAGGCCTTCTCGGCCTATTTAGGTTATCCTCGGCTCTCCCTCGGCTCCGCGGTATCTCACCTGTCAACAGGACATATCTATTTCCGGCTTTGCACTTCAACACCAAGATCCTTCCCTGCTATCACCGGTCACCTGTCCTCTCCCTCGTTTTGTATCATCTCACATGAAACGTCTTGCAACCATCTTAGCACTAACTCGCCTTGGCATCACTTGGGACTCTCAGGGATTCTCTGTTCTGCTCTTATGTACTTATAGTCAGGCATTTCCCACTCTTTAGATAGTGAGTCCTTTATATGATATTCAAAGTCTTTATCTGAACCTTGCCTTGAGCTTTGTGGAGGGTTGGATAGCACTGAAGATGCAAGTGGCTGTGGCCTTGATTAAAGTGAACTAAGATGAAGAAGCTAGGAAGGGCATGGCCAGATCTCAGATATGGCCACGTCAGATCCTCCATGAGGGT
>RCNJ01000050.1_pt1 | contig 98612 bp, 95 predicted proteins | sample 2041171 | NCBI WGS metagenome assembly RCNJ01 (sample SAMN09708213, study PRJNA481090) | feces metagenome | biome: feces | host: Pygoscelis adeliae | place: Antarctica: Rookery Lake | collected 2010-03-01 | reverse complement strand
GTTGGTGATAAGTTGAAATTGGGAGGTAGTCGACTTATCAGTGGGCAAAAAACAGTATCTTGGTGCCAAAACCCGGTGTCCGCGCACCCCGGTCCGGGTTCGAATTTGGCGGGTGATAAGTTACCGCTAGGCTCCATTAAGCAAGGTTGATGTCCGCCAGATGTCCGCAAAATCCAATAAGACCTTCAAGTGTGGTTGTCGTCAACCGGCGGTCAAAGCCGCAGCACGAACAGGGGTAGCTAAACGCAACCACGGACCAGACCCGCTAAATTGTCCATCCTCACGTCTCCCTCCCAAACACCAAACCATTATCTTCAAGCTCAACCACATAAACAAAACACCACAACCACTGTAATGGCATTAAATAGGAAATATGACACCCTTCCAGACTTGGTTAGTTTAAAGGTGAATTGGGACTATAGACGATAAGCTGATAAGAAGCAGGACTCCGCGCCAGATACTTACGAGACCCCTTCTCTGACGGACGATAATAGTACTGCCCCTGTAAGTTCCCCGCCTTCTCTAACTCTCGCCCATTCTTCCTCTCTATCCGTCCTTCTGGTCGCCTCATCTTTGGGGCAAAAGCTAACAGCCACCAGCGAGCACATTCCCGCACCTCCTCCGCCTCATCCCACTACACAGACTTCTCCCCCTCCTCCTCCAGCCCCGGCTCCCCGGTAATCTCCCGCTCCCACCTAAATCAAGACGCAGCACGCGCTCTCTTTGAACCAGCACGCATCGACGCTACTGGTGCAGATTTCTCCGAACGCCTTGTCTCAAAACGCCGTGGTTACAAAAGCTCCTCCCGCCGAGCCAAGAACCATTACGGAGACGATGCCGGAGGGAATAGCGATGAAGAGGAGACTCTAGAGCGCCGCGTAGCGAGATTAAGAAGGGAGATAGAAGAAGTGAAAGAGCTAGCACGACGCTCCAAAGAGGAAGGCTCCGCGCCAGAAGACAGCACACAAGACGCTGCTGGCCTCAGCCGACTGCTCGACGACCTTGAGCTCGATTCCACAAAATCAGGAAGCGCGGAGAGATTACAAAAGAGTCTGGCGGCGCCCTTACCTAAACCAACATCTGCCACCATCCCCCGGGCGCCTACCACCAAGCCGCCAGTCCCTGAACAACAACCTGAGCAGACGCAGCCGAGTGCGCACGTCCTCGCTCAAACTGCGGATTTCGACTCGAGATTAGCGAATCTGGAGAGTTCGCTGGGGCTGCCGACTATGAGTCTCTTGGCAAGTCCACCGCCTCCGATGCTTCCGACGCTGGATGGACTGGCGAAGAAATTGGCGATGTTGAGCAGTATGACGCCTGCACAGCTCGATGCTTTAAGCCGTCGAGTCAGAGCCTTGACCACTGACACTGAAAAGCTTGCCGCTGCAAAAGCTGCGGCTAGGAAGCGGGGGCCAACACTTAGTGACTCGACCGAACCCTCAGTGGTTTCCGATGATGCCGAGGCAGAGGGTGGTAAGGAAGGGGTGGAGGAGAGCGACGAGATGAAGGAGGAGATGGAAAGCAGGATTAATGCGTTGTATGGCACCTTGGGCACCATTGAGCGCCTGGCACCACTACTCCCAGGCGTGCTGGAGAGGTTGAGGACGTTGAGGGTCGTGCATCAGGGCGCAGCCACCAAGTCACAGGAGATTGAGGAGGCGCTGCAGAAGCAGGTGTCTATGGGTTTTGAGATTCAGAGGTGGGCGGAAGGGTTGGAGAGAGTGGAGAAGGCGGTAAGGAAGGGGGAGGAGACGGGCATGGAGAATGTTAGGGTTGTGGAGGGGTGGGTTCGGGAGTTGGAAGAGAGGGTTGCTAAGCTTGAGTAGGCTGTGAGAGAGAAGGATGTTATTGGCGGAGAGGACGATGAAGCCGTGGTTGCAGACTTGAAGGAGCGAAGAGACATAGAAAGGTGGAGGATGGAGATATACCCATAGCTAATTAAGCTCATCATCAGTTGCCTCCTGTGTCCGGCCCGTCGCCCCCCACCGAACTTGCCCATCTTCTACCAGCAGTGAAAATCAGCGTCGCGAGGACAGTCATCCGCCAGTTAACACATCTTCGGCCTTCGTCGACCATAAGCCGCCAACCATGAATAAGCCTCAGCTAATACCCTCCGCGCTGAAATCGGATCGCAAACCCCCTGAGGCCCTTACGCACGAAGCAATTATTGCCCAGTGCTCAAACACTACACATATCCTTGAAATACATCGGAATTTCTGCTCTCGCAAACAAACAAAAAGCATCCAAGTCGACAGTCGTTTCTTTTATACTTAGTATGAGTTGACGAAAATGGACTTTGAGTATTTTCGTCGTCGGAGTGTAGCATTCAAAAGGCGAAAAACATATGCTCTCAGTCCATTTAGCATATTAGGGGCTTTATTGCGCAAGACTTAATCCCTTTGCTGGAGAGAAGTTTGCCTACTTGGAGAGCTTCATGAGTGTTGCTGGGCCCTTGCAGGAGAAAAAGGGATCGTTACACGAAAGTGGTCGTCTTATGCTCGGGATGGCGCCCGTTGCTCAGGCGACTGGTTAACCTGACGAATTATACAATTTCTTGATCAGACTTGTATCCTTTCAGAACATCAAATCCGACTTCAGCCATGAAGAGGAGAAGAGAAGGTGGATGCGAACAACGCGTTGGAGGGGCTGTATAAAGCTCGAAGGTTCTTTCGCTGCAGAGACTAAATTTGCAGGCCTGAGCACTATGCTCCTCCACCTCCATGACTTCAGGCCTCTAGGACTGAGCATGCCGATTGTCGTGGAGCTGCCTAAGCATGGACGATGGTTGTCAGGTCAAACGCGAGACCCGAGTCGTTCCGCAACTTCTGGGTTCGGAATGGGTTGCTGTCATCACCCACCACTCTCCCCACCACTGCCCACTATCGCCATCGACACTTTGTTGAGTCTCGGTTGATCCATAGTAAGGGGTAGAAACTGATTAGGTGAGGGGCAATGTAGCTGCTACCCGACCTGCTCAAACGAGGAAGGCAGTCATTCGGGCAGTGTAGAGAAGAGATCCTCAAAAGTAGAGGCACCTCCCTTATAAGGGGCCTTGAGGCTTGCTGTATGTAGTGCGTAATCTCCCAAACGCACTGTTCCCCGCTTCCAAGCATCAAAAGGTGTGGTCTGCAAGCAGACCCGTCACTATGGCAGTTGCCACCCGGTCTCAGCTCCCTGACCGCTGTCTCTCAACACTGACTAACAGACCACTCGGATCCGAGCTCAACACGTACTCAGCGTCTTATAACGCCGCTCTCAGCAAGCTCACCCGTCGTCCATACGCAAAGAAATTCCAAGCTCAACACATCTCTTACTCGCTCGTTCACCTGGCATGCCGTCATCAACAGAACCCGTTGATACTGCTGTCTGCACATCTCGGTCTCCCCCGGTCGAGCTTTCACGTAACAGGCAAGCTGTGGCTCGGTGAGTCTGCTGCCATCACGCATGCAGCTTGTTATTATCATCATCGACAAGAAAGATGGTGCCTGACGGCCGAAGCCATGGAAGGCGAGAGGCAATAAATGAACGGGCGGCAGCGAATCGGATGCTACGCGTATGAAATGACTGTGAGTACAGAGATAGCGCTCATACGTTCCCTTGTCGTCCTTTCATATCTTACAACGCCTACAGGAGATGGTAGAGGGGTGCGGTCGGTGGTGTTTTTTCTGCCAATGTTGTCGTGTTCGTGTCATGTTCATCGTCGACTTCCTACAGGGTGTCGAGGAATGGAGGTGGGAGGATGGTAGCGAGGTGAATGGGTGCAGGTACAACACAAGAGTGAATGAGGTATAAGCGTCCATAAGCAGACGCAGAAAGTGAGAGAAAACCAAAGCGAAATATCTCAAACTGTCATGGGATTTCGGTTGGCCTCGGTATCCATACGTTTGATGCAGTACCATACTTGATTCCGAAACCATTGTCGGCGGTCTTTCGAGTGCTCTATGTGGACGTCGTCAACACCAAGCACTCCACAACCTCGTTCGAGGTGAGATGATAGTGTAAATGCATTCCCTATCTCGTATACAAGAGCACTATGCTCCCCGTCTATAGTTTACATAGCTTCAGGCTTATGGCGCCTGGCTGGTGCAATGCAATGCGTGTAAATAACGCCTCATGAAATCCTTCCTTCTAAACACCTCCCATTCTCAGCTTTTGCCTTCCGTAGGATCAATCTTCGGTAACTTTGGGCGTTTACTCGTTATAATGGTACACCTATTCGTTGTTAGCACGTGTCCACACCATATCTTCTCACGAGTTTACCTTATAATTAGGCAACCCCCACGACTTGTATCCCAGCCTCCTCGCCATCTTGGCAAACCCCTCCGTCTCAATCAAATGATAGAACGCGAAAGGCGGGAACATCGCCCCATCCCTATGAACCTCCGCCTTGACCAACAACGCCGTGCCTCCAACCCCATCAAGCGGCATAAGCGTGCTCTCACTCTCCCCCTCCCTCGCCGCATAAGCCATCAAACTCCTATACGTCGCCATCTCACTATACCCCTCAACAATTATTTCGTCCTTCCCCATCTTGCTCGCCATCTGTTTCGCCGTCTCACTATCCTGCCAGCTATTAAAATCATACGGCCTCTCCGCCAATTTCTTCGTACTCGGATCGGTATATCTCTGGAAGCAATTCGGCACAATAATCGCCTGGTCATGGCTCGCCAGATCCTGAATCAGACTCGCGGGCGTCTCTACCACGTCTCCATCAAGCCAGAGCACCCAGGATGTGGAGGGGCCGAGCGTGGTGAAGAGGAGACTGTTGCGGGCGCGCGACATAGCGGAGCGGCGCACGAATTGGTTGGAGATTTTGTGGCGCTCGGCTTCGTCTTGGGAGGCGAGGGGGGGGTCGAAGTCTTGACGCTCGATTATGATCGAACCGAAGCGGAGTTTCTCGGGCCCTTGGAGTTGGGTGTGGGAAATCCTATCCTGCAGCGCGGCCGCGGCTTGGTTGCCTTCGCGGTTTTTGGGGATGATGAATCCGAGGGTGATGAGCTCGTGCGGGTAAGATAGCTTGAGGAGGTTGTCCCAGTAGCCTTCGTAGAATCTGGCCAGCGGAGTCAGGATTAAAATTGTTTCGCGATTTTCAATAGGCGTGCCGGTGGTCGTGACATTGTTCATGTAATAATGCACCACTGGTGGGGGGATGCGCTTCCCGTTTGCGTCCTTCCCTGGGTGCGCGGTGCGCATGTATGCCTGTCCTGGAGGGGATAATGGGTTTGTGGCGAGGCGGGCGCGGCGGTATTGCGAGACGGCGGTGTCTTGGACCGACGTGAAGTTGTAAATGACGATTACGAAGATGATGAGGGATGCGATACCGGCTTTTACCAGGAGGGGCATGCGCCTGACGCTGTACTTTACCGAGCGCAACATTGTTGTGGTTGGTGGTGGGAATTAAGAGGTAGAGCGTGGCCGTGTCGTGGTCATCTAGCCAGATGTCAGTGGAAACCTTGGTGGTGCGTGATTGAGCTCGTATCATGCAGCGCGAGAGCTTACCAGGCGTCCCCAGTTAGGGGTGTTTAGTTGCTGATGGCGATAATCAGCAGGTAGTATCGTGAGTGTCTCAAACGAATGTGGTCGCAGCAGTCGCCGATTATCGTCGCTGGGACCTGGTTGTCGTGGTGTGGTGGACAATTGAGGTGGTTTGGAGATCTGGGAAATGATACGGTTGGCGACAGGCGCCGATAAGAGATTAGGGGTTGTAGATAGCGACCGGCACTCTTGAAACAAGCGCTGGCAGAGGGCTATGACGCCCCATACAGCGAAGATGGGCAACATTTCAGAAAATTTAGGCGAACATGTAAATAAAGACCGAGAAAAACAGACCGATAATCATAGACCGATAATCTTAATTCTGTCGTCATAGTTATTATGCTGTGTAAGGTAAAAAACCTCACTTTACCCGAGCATTATCACCGTTTGCTGTCAAGTTGAAACTTCTGAAGGCGTGATGCTAATTTGAGAAAGCTCCATAGGAGTTACAGCCATGTTTTTGTCCTGCCGTACTTCTGTAGGACGAGAATACAGCAGTGGCAGTAGCAGTGGCAGCGGCAGTGACTGCTACATAAGGTGCGAGAAAGTCGAGATCAGGCATTGCAGAAATAAATATTGTGTTGGTTCAGTCATTAGAAGCCCAAAGGAGTTTAGCTCTATAGCGGTCACCAAGCTAACCACAAGGCTGAAACATGTCGTAGCAAGGCTGACCTCTAAATCCATCCCAGCACTGCCCTTCCACACCGGGCTCACCGTGACTGCGGGCAGCAACACCAAAGTCAGCATCCATACCGGACCGATGGAATCATGCTCACAGCTCGCAGCTATATTTCCGAGACATCATACATTGCATCCTCCGTACCATCTCGTACCATCTCGTATCATCTCGTACCATCTCGTACCAACCACTCATCTTCTCCCCTTCCTCGGCCAATCTACTCATCCCTTTCCTGAGGCAATCTACTCGCCAATCCCGCCCCAACCAGTTAATCTTTAGTTGATAGCCGTCTGCTTCTTCATTCGGCCACCTGAAATCCGCTAAAGCACGCATTGATACAGGCTCCGACCCTCCTCGTTGCCTCTTCCAGCTGACATCCGCGTGTGTGGTGATCAATCGGTTGATTGGGTGATTGGGTGATTGGGTGATTGGTTGATTTGTTCTTTGTTCATTTGTTCATCTGTTCATATGTTCATTGGTTCGCCGACGCTCCCACCACACCGTGGATTAGCAGGCAGACCCACGAGTCGGACCCACGAGTCAGCTCCACACCCCGAGACCCTGCGTCCGAGACCCTGAGTCCGACTTCGACATGACGGGCCACGACGCGACGCTGGACTCTGGACGCTGGGTGCTGGATTCTAGGTGCTGTAAGGTACACGACGGTACGGAGCTACAGTGCTAAGTACAGTACGCAGTATAGATTGAGGCGTCGTGCTACGCGAGTCGGCTGAGCAAACAACACACCAATCGATCTTTGCCATCTACGTTCGTTCCTGTTTTTAACATTCCACGGTGAGCGATCCTTGAGACACAACACAACCGCGGCGCTTAGCAGACAGCGCCCATCTACCCTTCCTCCACAAGAGTCGCACTCGCTCTAGCCTCATCCTCTACACCCTACACCGTAAGCGCCACGCGTTATCCTGCGCCCGTTCGCTCACGAGCACTATCGCACCTCTTGCATTTTGCAAACGTTCTTTCCTCGTTCACGCACGCTGGTCGCTGCGCTCTATAACAACCATCGTCGATTGCTTTCTGCTCCTGACACTCCCTTGAGCGACTATATCTCGGAGCGTTTTAGCGAAATACCTCAACAGAAGAGACCACAACGCTGAGCTTGTGAAGGCCACCAAGAATACTGCAAAGGGAACAGCTACAGCCTTCCACAAGTGCTCCGAAATTACGAAAGAACCACAACCTCACCAACTCCACAACCTCACCAACTGGTCGGCCTTGCACCAATACCACTCATACGGTTACAATAACACACACACAGAACATACACAATAACACAATAACACACATACACAATAACACACATACACAACAACACACACACACACACATACACAAAACATACACAATAACACACACTCACACACCTCACCATGGAACCCACCCCAGAAAGCGGACCCCTCGAGTTCGCCCACTTGAGAACTGCTCAACCGATTCCCACACTACAGATCTCCGAGGCCACGCCAACATCCACCCCATCGCATATCTCGAGTACACGCTTGGAGATCCCCTCGTACTCCAGTCCTCTTAAACCTTCGCCGATAAGAAGAGCGACGGATCCCGCCTTTGCCCCCTTGTCATGTGGAAACATGAAACAAGACCTCCCAATGAGACCTAGGAGTCCCTATGCCAGAGGCCATGTTAGGTCACAATCTCATTCAGCGGCTACACCAGGAGCACCGGGTCTGGCGCGCGCAAAATCCATGCCAGGCGCCATAAACTTCACTTTTGGAAGGGGTGGTGCAGTGAGGACTGGTAGTCCTGCGGGGAGTGGAAGTCCTAGCCGGCAACGCGCCTTACGGAAGCCCGTGGATGAGCCCATGCCGGGAAGTAGTAAGCTGGTGATTAGGGGCCCGAAATTGGGGTTGGATACACACAATTTGGGTGGAGGAGCGGCGGGAGGGGGTACTGGGAGTCTGGGAGGGACAGGACAAAGAATGGGAATGGGAGAGGTGGGATCAAGTATACCCGAAGAGGATGAGGAGACGCCGCGGGGTGCGTCTCTTGAACTTCCCCGCTCCTCGTCTCCTAATCTCTACCCAGGTCTTTACAGCCCCAACTCCCAGCACTGGCCAAGACGCCCCAGCTCACCATTGCGGAATTACTCACTTAACCCCTACGCAGGGTCAGGGTCAGGGTCGGGAGGGACGAGTCCCACGTCTCCGCTTACTGGTGCAAGTCCGTTGTATCCTACACGCTATGACCTCGGTGGTGGTGGTGCATACCACTTCCCACCTGCTGCGAGCTCGGTTTCGAGCACGCCGAATAGCCTGAGGAGTAGGAGTCCGAGTATTTCAAGTCTGGAGACGATTCCGGATATTCCGGATCGGGAGGCGGAGGAGGAGAAGGAGATGTTGGGACGACTGAGACGGGAGGCTGAGAGAGGGGAGGAGGATGGGAGTGGGAGTGGTAGCGATAGTGATGGGAGACAAGGAGGCGGGGAGGGAGGAACAGGAGGAGTCCGGGGGAGGAGAGTGATGGTTGGGGGACGAGATAAGTCTAAGCGATGGTCGGTCTGCGGAGCTGAACGGAGACAGGACCTCGACCTGGAGACGATATGGGAGGATTGAAGCCGGGAGAACTCCTGGATAGGAGAAGAGTGGCCACGGCACGGATGACGGAAGGAGATGGGAGATGGAGGGGAAAAGACGAGAAGTTGAGCCAAAGAGCAGAGCATATTGACATAACAACTAGTGATGGAGATATATACCACAGCACAGGCGACAGAACAAGGCAGCAACATTAGAAGTAATATCACCACCAGGCAGCAATATCGAGCAGGAAGAGAAGCAGCAATACCAAACACTGGGAGGTTGATTGATGGAGGAAGTAACGAAACATATATAACCATCATACAGTTAGTGGTTTACGTGAAGATATCAGCTCTGGCTCCTAAGTAGCCGTATGAGCAATGTTTTTGCTTGGGACTTGGCATGTTGATTTTGGTATTTTTGGAATCCCGAACAGAGGCACGGGAAGTAGTAGCACACAATATTAGCACAATGATAGCACAGAGTTATTAGCACTAAATGGTCACCTTTTTATCTCTTCCCATCCGTCCACCCACCAACCATCTCACCCGCCTTCTCAAACCCCACCAACACCCAACCACCGCACCTCTTTTTGCGCTGCCATCTTTTCTTCTAGGTACTTTAGTGTGCTCGTTTCTGCGAGAGTATAAGTGTTTTCTTGTCGGTTCCTTTGGTCCCCTGTCGTCTTCTAGGCCGTTACGTAGTCTCGTAACGTCGTGTTTTTAGAAGACGAGAATTTGTGCTTTTTCCAGCGCGCGAATATTTTGTGCTGCAGAGGTATTTTATGATTGGTTACATGCCATGTTGAAACAAAATTTGGATTATTGAACGTCGAAATTATGGGTGCTCGAGAGGTAATCCTAGCTGTTGGCTGTTGGGAAGTGGGGTTATGTACTCGGCGCCTCTTTGTTCGTTCTGGTCCGTTGAGTGAGATTACATGAACAATCGTGACCGGAGAAAGGAACCCATGGGCGTGTAAAGCCAACCCATTCCCACTTTGTGTCTTTGAAGAGTTGCATTCTTTGGCCCATCATTTGTTTTTCTTAGTTATACTAGATTGGCTAACAAAGCTTTCGAGCCCAACACCAGTACCTTCGCACTATAGAACACCATCCCATCATCCGCTTTTCGCTTCCTGACTTCCTACCCTGCACGGGAATCCTCTCGCGCCAGGGTTCGTGCCCTTCTTCCCTCCATCCTACCTTTAATCTCTCTCCTCATTCTTTACTCTCTGGTTATAGCACTATTTTCGTGGTACCATGTATAATGCTACACAGACGGCATCATTATCGTCACTGAGATTCTGTTACCAGCACTAGGCGCTGTTATCATCGTGCGAGCGTGACGGAGTGCAGGGGAGTGTGAGAGCTAGAGCATAAGGAATACCTGGGGGGATATTTGTGTTTGGCTCTGCCTCTGTGCGCGGCAGGGTGGGGTTTCCATACTACCCGGTCAAATAGTGTTCAGTTTCTGAATGCATCAACAAAGTTGGGACGGAGAGGGGGAGGACAGGTTAAGTCGACGTTGGAAGCCGGAATATTCCAAGACAGGTAAATAGCGGTACAAATACCCTCCCTCCCTACCATCCACAGCCTACAAATCAAGCAGTAATTTCAACAATGGCAAACCCAACATGGAGCCTCCCGTCAGCTCTCGCCCTCCTCCAGCTCCCGTGGGTTGCGGTAGCGGCATTAGAGGTGAACAAGCTCAAGCTCATGATCAGTAAAAGTCCACCGGCTACCACGGGGAACTAGTATGGGTGGCGGGAAACTGAAGATGGAGAGAACATGATAAACCCCCCAACGCGGACATTGTGCCTGGCAGCTCTCTCCGCTCAACCCTAACGGAACCTCTAATACTCCACACCAACTAGTACTCACCATCCCGTGCCCCGGCGGTTGGCCCTCTACACAGCGTCGGGGATAGAGTCTCAAGCCAAACCAGTGTACAAGCCCTCTTCGCCTCTACTAAAAGGGGGGCCGGCAGCAGATGGGAATTGTCTCTCTAAAGCAGCACATGCCCTGCCTTCCTCATCCCTTCCCTTGCATCAGACTAATCACTGACTACCAGATACCTTGGGGTGCTCAACAATCCCCCGGATAATGTTCTGCTATCGTCGTCAACCCACCGCTCTGGTATCACGCCTCACTCACTACCCGTGGCTGTCAGCGTGTATTGGAAAGGTTGCGGGTTACGAAGGAGAGTGGGGATATGAGGACAGGGAGAGGAGGATTTGGAGGGAAGGGGTCGGAGGGGAAGGAGGTAGCGGAAGGCGCATGCGTGGCACATGTGTTGAAATTATCGGTATGGGGTTTGGAAGCAGGCAGGCAACTAGAGATTGTGTGGTTTATAGCTTGTTCTAGAAACAGGTGTTGGCCAAGTGATCTAGCGAACTGGGCCTATTCAGAAGCACTGGGAGGCAATCGAGAAGGGGAAAGAGAGACGGCGAAAAGAGGAAGACATGTGAAACGCATTGGGCATATCTTGGTTTGAGAAGATTAATTGGTGTTCTTTGCTTCCGAGTAATGGTTTTTGGGCGAGGTGTACTATATATGTCTAAAAAAAAAACTGTTGGTAAGGGAAGCTAGCTTGTTGTGGGTGGCAGCGAGACGTGAAAGGGAAGAGGGAGGAAGGGAGGATGGGCCGCGGAGGTAATGAAAAAGAAAAGCACGACGAAGCATGACATCGACTGTGCGACTGAATTTCGGGTTGGATTTAGGAAAATTGGCGAAACGGAGAAGGGAGTAGATAGAGACGTGGGGAAGAAGTGTTGGTTGAGTCGGGTGCTTCGGGACATAAGAGACGTCGAGAGAATGGCAAGGGTTGAAAAGCTGGCATCAATGAGATGATGCCTATGAGATGATGCCTCAGATAGGGAGTACGGGGCGGTGAGTTTAGGGGCGTTGGGAGATCGAGCGGATGAGGTGACATTGGAATCCTGATGGTGATGGCGGACAAGTGTCAAGTAAGGGGACCACATGTCAGACTAGGCGATGACGATCAACATTCCTCGGTGTTGACACGTCTCGCCTCGCACTCTCCTCACTTCACCTCATCACACATATATCACGCACTCGCACTTTAAGTCAGATATAACAATAGACACTACCAATTACACGATGCAAGTATAAAGCAAGAAAAAGCCATAACTTATCAACAAGCTACCTCCTCTCTAACTACAATCATCTCTCATCACCCTTCTCTTCTACATCTCAACTCCTTTTCCTCGAAAATCCTCGGAAATCTCGCCAATGATACAAAAAACTTGCTAGAGAGCAAAACATGCGTTGACATCCAGGATGACTGACATGGCGTTCAGATGGACATCCAAGAGTACGAAACTATTCTAAATCTCGGGCCGCCAGGCGGGAGATTTAGAACAGCTGACCGATACCCCACGAGCGCTCGCAACCGAACTCTCCTGGCTCCTTCCACGCGTCGTCGTGGAACGAGAAGAAAACGGACTTGCCACCAAGCTTCTCACGGATACCACGCATAGCAGTCGCCTGCTGTTCGTGGCCCGGGCAGGCAGCACCATTGCAGCGTCCAGCAGATGGCCATCCGATCTCCAAGTTGATTCCGTCCTTGCCCGGGCAAAGCTTCTCAACAAGATCCAACTGTTCCTTCGCGAACTCACCACTGGTCTCAGCAGTGATGTCCGAGTTGAAGAAAGGATGGATATTAGCACCCATAACATCAACGACGTCACACAAAGTGGCTGCGTGCTGCTGAAGCACGTTGAGTGGCTCTGTGGTGGTGACGGGGCCGGTGTAACCAGCATTGGCAAAGACTTGCTTCGCATTGACGATGAAGTTGGCGAGCTCTGGCGCGGTAGCAAAGCCGGCGAAGATGGCCTCGTTTCCGACAACGACCAAGGCGACGATGTCCCAGTGCTGGAACTTAGCCAACTCATCGATCTGTGGCGCCGCAGCAGCAAGTCCATCGGCCTTGATGAAGACACCGAGGATCATGTTCAAACCGTGGGCGACACAGGCAGCGGAGACATTCTCAAGACCGTTGCAGTCTGTCTTGTCGGCGGAGTAGAGACGGATGGTGGAGAAGCCCTTCTGCTTGATGGCGGACAAGTCAGTCATGACCTCACCGGCGCTCTTGCACTGGCCGTCGTGGGAGTATGGGGTGTAGGTGATAGCCCAGTGATCAGTGTCGTCTCCCAAAGTTGGGCCGTGGGGCTTGACGATATCGGTTGTTGGCTTTGGTGCGACTGGGGCCGAGGTTGATGCCTCCTCCTTTGGCGTCTCGACTGGAGCTGGTGTCTCAACAACTGGCTTTGGTGCCTCGACCACTGGTGTTGGTGTCTCAACAACTGGCTTTGGTGCCTCAACAACTGGTGTTGGGGCGGAGGTTGGGGCGGCTGGGGCTGGGACTGGGAGGTCGGTGACTGGGGCCGGGCAAACGTAGACGTAGTTTGGGACGGTGACAGTCACGATCTCCTCTGGCTTGGTGTAGGTGCCTGGGACAACGACGGCTGGGGTTGGGTAGACGATGACAGTGGACTCCTCGACGACGGTGGTCTCTGGGGCAATGGTGTAGGTGCCAGCGGTTGGGCAGACAAAGGTAGTCTCCTTGATGATCGAGGTGACAACGCCCTCAGAAGTCTCAACGGTCGCGACTGGGCAGACAATAGTAGTCTGGGTCTCAACAACGGTGGTGACGCCGCCGTAGGTGATGGTGCCTGGAGAAACCTCGGTTGTGGTCGCCTCGCAGACGGTGGTCTCGGAGGTGACGGTCACGGTGGTGGCTGGGATGGTGTAGGTGCCTGGGGTTGGGAAGGTGATGACCTCGGCGGTTGGCTGTGGCACGACTGGAACGACGATGGTCTCCTCGACTGGCTCAGGAGTTGGCTCTGGGGATGGCTCAGGAGTTGGCTCAGGAGTTGGCTCTGGGGTTGGCTCTGGGGATGGCTCTGGGGATGGCTCTGGGGATGGCTCTGGGGTTGGCTCTGGGGTTGGCTCCGGTGTTGGCTCCGGAGTTGGCTCAGGCTTTGGCTCTGGAGTTGGCTCCACGACGACTGGGACCTCGACGACGGTTGGCTGTGGTGGGGTGATGGCGCCGACTGTTCCTTCGTTAGCTTTTCCTCTACCTTTCTTTCTTGTCGCGATTGCTTCAATATTAATGGCAAGGGAACATACGAGTTGGCTCGCCATAGCTGGTAACCCAAACGGTGTAGCAACCGCACTCCTCGGTGCCGTTCACAGCTCCCACAATGAGCTCAGTCGCATTCTGACTTGGAGCAAAAGCACCTCTCTTATGGAAAGCCGCATGCTGGCGGTGGTTGGAAGCCGAAACTCCAGCGACCAGAGCAGCGGCGGCTGCGATCAGGACGCACTTCATGATTGCTGAGTTTAAATTGACTCCGATTACGATAATTTGCGTGTTTTGTTGTTTTCTCGTGTATTCGTAGATACCCGACGCCTGATTAAAAGAATGCCCGCGGAATGAGTGACGCGGTGGTTTCGAAAAACGATGAAGAAACCTTGATCGAACAGAACAAGAAGAGTTGTGGTGATGGGAAACGGAGGAGGTGTTGGGTAATTCAGGAGTCGTGGCGGCGCTTGGGATCCTTGGAGCGCTTGGGTCCACCCCCGTCAGGCACGGCAAAAACAGACTCAGGGACACAAATGAGACAGGGAAGCGCGGTGAGTTGGGGGTGCACGATTAAAGTCGTGCACGTGCCAGTTCAATGCCCGATTAGGACTTAATGTAGCTCAAAAAAGATGCCCCAACAAGATTATACCTAATTTGGGTAGTTTAATAGCTATAATTGTTGCAGTTAGTGCCGTCCCCTGCGCATAGTATCATTTGTCCGCCCTCCGCGCTTCCACAACAGCAATTTCCGCGTTTATTGCAGCCCATGCATTCAGTCAGCCGGCAGTGTGGGCTCTCGGAATACGACTACTTCGTACCATGGATGGAGCCATCTAAAATTGAATACCTCGCTATAATTACGCCTTGACATGTTTCAATGTCCTCAACTCGGCACTTTGGTGTTGTTGTTCTGGTTGGGTCTTTGTCACTTTGCCACCCATACAGCTCAAGCTGTCGGCAAGCTGTCGGCAAGCTGTCGGCAAGCTGTAGGCAAGCTGTGCGCAAGCTGTTCGCAAGCTGTTCGCAAGCTGCCAGTGGACGTCACAAGCACCCCGATCACCGGCGCTGGTGCGGTGTCGCCCACACACACCTCCATCTGACAGCGGCACCAGTACCGTTGGAAGCGCCTTGCGTCCATCCTTTCAACATCTCTACTAACCGGTTGTCTTTTCAGCATCTGTCTTTCAATTCTCGTTTCTCCTAAATCCTCATTTCAGTAAGCGCCTCGCAGATCACGATCGCCATCCCCTTGATGAATATCGAATGGTCTCGGCCGGTCAACAGCAACGATGTCGCGTTGGCGATAATTGGCAAGACTTCTGGCCCGCCGTCAATACTATGCTGGCACGCACTGTGGAGTCAGCGCTGAAATTGAGGCCCACAGGTTATCGTAACGCTCTAAGAGCTGCGAAAGTGCGCTGTGCTTCCGCCGCCCGGTACGAGAGACAAATTTGATCGGTCGGCCAGGGCTGAGTCGGGGAGTACGAAGGAAGTGAGAATTGTTGTGTGACGGAAAGATTTGTTGTCGGGACCGATGTAGTCGCCGATCTTGAGTTTGTTTCGCTGTTTTCTTCGCCCTCAAGACGCCCTCGGAGTTAGCGATCCCTTCAAATTATCGCCAATTCCTCGAGTCCATCTCGTCGAGCTCGTCTCCTCAATCTTGGACTCTCAACTAGCGCTGTCAGCTCCATAAGGAAACCCATGGAGCCCGTTGCGGCCTCCTCCCCCCCTCCAAATTTCCCCAGTGTCCACATCCAGAGGCCACCCTTGTCTTTGTTCCTGACTAGTCCCTTCCAAGCTTAGTCGGTCTCCCAGCTGATGCACTTGGGAGATGAGTCCTTCTGTCAGCCAATGATCGCCGTAAAAGCTGACACTCGCCTATTCCTCACAGAATTGATATACATAACTACTTTGAGCAAACTGGTTGGCATAAAGTTTCAATTTTACACAATTCCTGCGAATTCATTTCTCCTTTCAGATCTTGGTTTGCCTTGGCCCGCCTTTGAATTCTTGGAGATACCTTGGCGGTTGTGCGCCTTCGGGTTGACAACCAAAAAAGAGATGCAATACAGAAGCGAGCACATGCTGGACACCAATTGGCTTAAAGGAGGTGAAGCCACAGAACTTTGACTGCTTCAAATGCGGGGAGAGACGCACACCGGTGGAAGCCACTGGCTCCGAGAGTGTGACGGCGTGGGGGCTGATTGTAGGATGGAACCAAGTTACGCCGAAATCCTGTAGCAGGTCCTGTAGCAAGTCCTGTAGCAAGTCCTGTAGCAAGTGCTCTCTAATGTCTAATGGTTGACGGCACAGACGTGCCGTAGATGTGGCACGGAACACGTCGAAGCCATGTTAACCTCCTCAGAAAGCAAAGGCTGGGTCCCTCAACTCTCTGTGTTACTACTCCAACTGTGGATAGGAGATTATCCTAAGAGGTGATTTCATGTTCATGTTCATGTTCATGTTCATGTTCAGCATATTGGTAACTCGGCGAATTCAAAAAGTGATCTGAGACGTGGTAAGAGATCCAACAGACTAGCCAGTTGGTTTCGATGCGATGTCGTGACTCGTGGAATTCAAAAGCGATCTGAGACGTGGTAAGAGATCCAACAGACTAGCAGGTTGGTTTCGATGCTCGTCGTGACGTAAGAAGTTCTTGGACATGGCCAAAGGCAAAGTGCATGTTGACAGTGTTGGGATGAGGTGGAGGGGGCTTGAGGCAAAGATGGATATTTTCACTGTTGCCGTCGGCAGCTGTAAAGTCACGAGCTCTAGAAAGTCGTGGAAATGGGTCAGAGTTAAGTTGTTGTGAACTGTTCTGCCACACAGGCGGTGAATGGACAATGTGAAAGGAAGAAGATTGAGAGGGAAAGACAAGATATCCCTCTCCACGAACTGGTTCCTTTGTAGCGAAGACGAAGCGAGGTGACGAGCTCCTTCCCTCGTAATTAAGCTAGGTGTCGTCACAAGAGACATGTCACATTCCACAAAATTCACGCCTCTTCTGAAACGGGGGCGAACGCTCCTTTCATTGCCGACCACCTGCTCACGTTTCGCATCTGGATGAAAACATTCACCAGATTGTTGAAACTCAGATTCGAGTCTAGCCCTACTCTCCGTCGAACCTCTGTTCTACGGATCAATGAAGGCCTCCTGCCTCCATCTATGGTATCTCGCTTCTAAATCACTGCTCCATTATGATACAACTCCATCATTACAACCCGCTGCCCTACCCCCCTTGGATCACCAACTTAGGCGTTGGTTGACTTAAGCGTAAATGGCTTGTTGTCCTCAGTGAATGGGACACCCAACTCGAAAAGAGTGGTGACGACCTTAGAGAAGTCATTGAAGAACGCATCGTTGTCCTGAGCGTACTTCTTGACCCATGGCAAGAAGCCCTTGTCCTTGATAAGAACGTAATCCGTTGGCAACATCATAAGAGACTTAGTCGTCTTATCCTCATACTGCTTTGGCCCACTCCACTTCTTCCACTGCCAAGTCTCCTCCAACAACAAACGGTAGTAGTCGTTAGTCAAGACAGTTGGCGAGAAAGTCCATGGACCCTCAAATCCGGAGCGGTCGGTGTGGCATCTGCCGAGAGCGTGAGCACCGGACAAAGCGACGATATCCTGATCATTGAAACCCATGCGGCCAAAGATGTCACGGAGGTGCTTGCCGCCCTGGGAGGCGTCTGGGAGACGTCCGTCTGGGGTGCAGGCAGCGACGTCCTTGTCAGCACGGCCTGGGCGGTATGGGATGGCTGGGCCGGCCATCTCTTGGATGGCGCAGACGCCGGCGAGAATCCAGAGGTCGGAGTAGGAGATCCATGGGGATTTCTCTGCAAGATCGTTTAGTCTCTCTTCTTTCATATGTGACAGGTTTTAGGGAGCTTCAACCTACCCTTGATCGGCTGAAGGAAGTCGCGGGCGGCCACCAAACCAGAGTTTGCACCGTGGTCACCCTCTGGGGCAAATCTCATAGTAGCACCGTTCGATCCACCAGTCTTGGTCTCCTTGTCGTAAGTTCCGGAGCAATGCCATGCCAATCTAAGCAAAACTGGTCCGTAGGATCCATCATCATAATCATCCTTCTCCTCCAATCTTGCGGCAATATCGTTGTAAACCTTCTGGTAGTCCTCCTGCTGTGGGACGAAAATTCCGGCAGTCTCATCAGAGGAGCCCTTGAGGAGGGAGCCGTTGGACTGATAGTAGACGTATGCGCCAGCACCGCCGGCCGCGAGGGCGAGTCCGGCGAAGAGACCGGCTTTGGACTTCTTGGCTGCCTCTGGACCGGCGGAGGAGTAGGCGCGGCGGAAGGAGGAGCGGGCAGTGTTGAGGGTAGAGGTGCGGGTGGTGGTCTTGAGGGCGTTGGCTGCGCGGGTGGCGCGGAGGAGAGTGCGTGGTGCGGACATTGTGGTGTTGTTTCTATGGAGATGTCGTTGTGTAGAAAATGTGTGAAAAGACTCGACCGGAGTAGAGTTCGAGATAGGCGAAACAAAAAATCTTTCTTGCCAAACGACACAAATGTAGAGAAAGAAGAGGTTGGGTTTCAACTGGGGTATTCACGTAGAAAATATAGAAAGAGACTAGAACAGAGGAAGCGGGAGTATTATGCGGCGTTTGCCATTACCAGGGCAGCCTTTCTCTCTTGGCTTACGGCCGGAAGTTGATGGAAACTTCCACATTGCTAACAGTATCGCGCCTCTCGCTCTTTGCCAGCGTGAACTCCGAGGCCAAAGGGCCTTTATCGGTGAGCGTGGCGACTTGCCAGGCGGGGAGAAACCCCACAAAATGCTGCCCTTTCTCCATGTGAGGACGAATCAGATAATAAGGAATTCAGGCTGACGACGACGGGAGGGAGTGGACTGCAGCTTGGCAAGGATGCCATTAGCAATCCGATGGCTTCTAAATTAGATCGCTATCAACTCCCGATTGATTGACTTCAAAATTGACAACCGTTTCCACGTGCCGTCGTCGTAGGGAAGAGAAAGAGTCAGGTACAGTAAATACTCAGAATTTGAGATGTGAGCATTATAGGGTCAGTTGCGAGGCTACTGTCGAGATGCAGGATGACAGACAGCAGACACGAAAACTTGTCATGGAATGACGGGTGGTGTGAAAGGCCGCGGAGAGTTTTGGTTCGTGCGTCATGTGAGTGACAGGCACGATGATTGGCTGGGACATAACTGCCACCTTGGGAGGTGAGCCTCGTCTCAACGTTATCGTCGACCGCATCTCGTGAATGGGGCCCAGATCTGGAAGATTAGATGAAATTGAGATCCAGGATAACTCGATGGTCTCCGACAACGTCGCATTTGTATACGCCTGCTACTAAAATTGTCTAGTCGCCGTTCGAATGCTTGTTTTCCCCTTGGCGAGGTCGATCTCTTGTATAATGGACGCCTCGAAGTTCTTTAAATGAGTGTTTATGGTAGGGAGCAGAAATGAAGCAAGAGTAGCAAGAGGAGCAAGAGTAGCAAGAGGAGCAAGAGTAGCAAGAGTAGCAAGAGGCTGAGGGGAGACGAGTGTAATCGTACACGGCCATCTCCCGCAAGCACGAAGTCCCTCGCTCTTTCCTCGTCCCTTCATTACCTGCTCTGAACACCAATCTGCTTTGGCAGTCTCCAAGCTCATCCCGTTATCATCGCCAGACAGCGTCTCGCGGTTAACTGGTTTATTGCTATTGATTACGACAAACCTCTGTGGCGGTGAATCTTTTAAGCAACCGCGGAGCTTGTTATGTAGCTATCCAGCTTCAAGTGTTGTGTTGGTGCATAACGTTGGCCAGGTTGACCTACCAAAATATCGTCATGGAGGATTTTCAAAAGTGTTTCATTGTATTAGTCTCACTATCGTAACAAGCTATGCAATTTCCAGAAGCCCTGAGGCCCCCATTTGATACAGCAAAAGCCAAAATACTTTGGGCTGGCCACCAACGCCGCGCCTTTGAGCAATCTTGCTATTGGCTCGTGGCTCTCCACCTTGCCAACATCAACGCCGAGCGCAATCAATCTTATCCATGTTAACCGTTCATGTTAACCGTTCATGCTAGCCGTTCATGCTAGCCGTTCATGCTAACCGTTCATGTTAACCGTTCATAGTAGGCCCCAACCCTCACCCCCAAAGCTCAAATCACCAGTCCCCGCACCCTCCATAACAGCTTTGAAAAACGCCCCATATGCCTCATCACCAAAATACTGTGACAGATCGCCTTCGCCCATCATTCCACCCCATCCGCCGCCTTCGATACCACCCATGCCCGTCATGCCTCCATCATCAAAGTCCATAGATTTCTGAGCTGACCCAGGCGCTGATGCTTGGTTCTGCTGTAGCTGGCCAGGAGTTTGGTTATTGGAAGAAGGGCCGGCGGTACCAGGTCTCGACCCATTGGCAGGTGTTTGAGAGTGGGATCCCGGGTTGGTAGCAGGGTCCTGGTCCCAACCTGCCCACTGCCCAGTGTTACCCATAATGTAAGACATTCTGGAATCGGGCTTGGCCGCAGGGTTTCCAGCAACATTCGAGCCAGTGGCCACTTCGGAAAGCAGTTGGAGGGGCGTATTTTGGTTTTGATTTTGGCTTGGTGGTTGTTGACTTGGCTGACGGGACGCATCTGCCGAGGTACCATTGGCCTGCCCAGCCTTCCTCTTCTCCATCACCGCCTGTCTCTGAAAGACCGTACGTAGCATCTTAAGGACCATCAAAAACTTGGTCCCCGATTTTGACTTGCCCTCTCGTTGTCCCTCTTCCTCTTCTACTTTTTCGACGCCTTCGTAAACTATCGCATTGAACTTTTCGAGAAGTTGGTCTAAAACTCCTTCCACGCCCATACTCTCCTTTGCTATCACTGCGCCCAGGGCGGAGGGCTTTCCAGAGGGAGTGTCGCCGGCCGCATAGTGCATCTTGATGAGCATTACGATGGCATAGGCAATGCGCACATAGTGCATAACGGGTAAACACCTGATGGTGTTCACATCTAGTTCCAGGAAAATCCGGAAGATGTGGTCGATGTTTATTAGGAGTTCAGAGAGGGCGTTTATTTGGATTGGGGAGAGTGGCACCGGTGTATCTGTGTTTAATTCTGTGGATTTTTGGTTGGAGGATTGTGGTCTCGAGTTAGAATTAAAAGGGTCGGTGGCCGTGGTTGAGGGTGTGACGTCGATGTTCATAGCTATCTCGTGCATAAAGAGGTTGACGATGGATTCGGACATTGCTGAGAGAGCTGCGATCACATTAGCCACCATCCACCATGCTCCTCAACAATCCTTCTACCTGTCCATATCGCGGGGAAAAAGGGGGAAAACTCACGACCACGGCAATCCTGAGGAATCGCATCCGCCCACTTGCTTAACTCGCCCTCAAATTCCACCAACGCATCCTGAGTCGCAGGATCCGCGAGCGAAACATGCGAGAAATCGTCATCCATGTTAAAGCAGTACATAACGCGCTCCATAATATGTTGACTCTTAACCCATTGCGCCAGCAACTTATCAGAAGGCAATGCATCCGGTGAAGTCTCAAGGACATGGACGCATTCCTCGAGGTACGGTGACCAACGCGCCAAATTTGGCCTTCTCAAACCTGTCGAGGCGTTACAGCAGAGGAAGTAACAAGAGACCCACGTCCTCCTATTCTCCACGCTACTCCCCCCCGTACTATTTGCCTTCCTCCAATTCCAAAGTCCCACAGCTGAAGTCCCTCCATTATTTTGCGACGGGGACTTATGCGCTTTATGTATCCCAATCTCCATCCCCATCGTCTGCGCAAGATGGATAAGCGGATAAAATTTGACCTCCTCGAAGTGCTCAGGTGGCCAATACCAAATACTAGACACCAGTAGGGCCTGTACTAACTCCAAACTCTTTTCTCCGTGGCAGATTATCCTGTCGCCGTAGATGGCCATGATTTCCTTGCTGAGTTGGTTGGCGAGGGATGGGTGGTCCGTGGCGGCGCCTACAGCTAGGATGGACAGAAAGAGGATGGGTTTGCTTTTGCGGATTTGGGAGGAGGTGGTGCCAGCAGGGAAGACGACAGAGGGCATGTGGGGTGCCATTTCGGTAACGTATCTGTCGAACAAGGCATTTGCAAGCTCAGGGGAGACTGTTCCGCGGTCGATAACGTCCGCGTATTCGTTGGGGCCCGCTGCGTTCGGCGCGGCAACTGGACGCAAAGTGGCGTTCAAGCGCTGGGTGCCGGACTGCGCGTCGGAGATGCTCTGGCGGTCGTCTGACTTCCTCTTCTGTCCGGTCATAACCATTGGTGACTTGTTTAGTGATATGTTCTGGATTGGCGAGCGGTATGGAGCACCATTGTCCATTCGAGGCGGCTCTGGCATGCGCGGATATTGTTGCTGTTGCTGAAAATCGTTTGGTGGCCACTGGTTCTCGGCATTCATTTGTGCCTCTGGTCTCTGGTTGTATCCTGGCCCATAGGCAATGCTGGCCATCTGCCCATGAGGATGGCTCTGCTGCTGCTGTTGACCCTGCATTCCTTGGTCGCTCGCCCTTCTGTCTACCATCATCGCTGGAGCCATCGGAGCCATCCCTCCCGCCATATTTCCCATCGCGCTAGCAGGAACAGCAGCAGCATTACCCAACGGCATATTCCCCATAGCCATCTGCGCCGCCTGCTGCCCCGCCGTCGTCCCATCCCCCATCAGCTGCCCATCCACAAGCTGGGCATGTGGAAACTGCTTCTGCAACACCTCCAGCTTCTTCTCCAGCTCCGCAACCCTACTATCCGTCTTCTTCTGCCTCTTGCGACTCGGAATCGTGACCTGACAGTTGCGGTGTGCTTTGACGCAGCGCTTGCATGGCCCATGGGGGTTGGCAGGGTCGAATTCGCATTTTACTTTTAGTCCGCGACAGGCCTCGCAGGCGCGGGGACGCTTGGAGTCTTCTGTGTGCGCGGTGCTGATCGTGCCAGAAGTGTTGAGGTTGGCAGGAGTTTGGTGCTGTTGGGGTGTTGATTGAGGGTTGTGGTATGGGTTCATGGCGCCGAGGGATGGTTGCGGTGGTACTTCGGAATATGGGAGGGTGTTGGCGTTGGTAAAGGCGTTCTGTAAGTGATTCACAGATGGAGTTTGTGGATGCGAGGTATGCGCGTAGCTCTGAGGAGAGTTGCTGTAGGCGTCGTGGTTATCGTAAAGCTGATGCGACAGCTGTGAGGGCTGTCCATGTTGCTGCGCATTCGGTCCGCTATGTTGCTGAGCTTGAGCTTGCGCGAATTGGTTGTTCTGCTGCTGTGTCGCATTGGAGTTCACTCCCCCCCCCAGACCGTCACAATTTTGGTGTTGACCGTGTTGCGCATTTTGGTTTTGCGTGTTGTGCTGTTCGCTGTTCAATTGTTGTGCATCGTTCGCGCCGCCGAGGTCAGTGAGTCTCGGGTCTATCTCCATCGCGGCGGATCGAGGCGGCAAGTTATGGTCGGATTGTCGGTGTCTATGTCGGCGAGTACTGGTCGTCGGCGTCCGCGATCAGGACTCGCCGCGGTGGGAGCTCAAGTGTGTCTGCTGCCGTGTCATTGGTCAATTCAATAGCTAGTAGATCGGGGGAAGCTCATGACTAAGCGGAACCTCAAGCAACAACACCACAAGCCTTAAATACTCAAACCATGGCTAACAGCTCGTTTTTGATAGCCAATAATGATCCTATATTTTGCATGATCAAGAGACAAGGAGGCTCATAAGGCTTAGGGGCATATATGTCCAAAGAACTTGGAGTCAGTGTCACAGGCGAGGTGCGTTGTACTCATCTGATATTCCAATCTTTGAATTATAGCATCATTACATAGTATGTAAAGGTTGGACCCAAAATTATAAGACGCGCTATACCCATCTCCCTAGCAAGAGCGAGTATCTCACCTCCAAAAGTCCGAGTTGAGAACTTGAGCAAGAAATATCCATTGTGATTCAATAATCCTTCGCATCCTACCCATTAATCATCTACCAACAATTTGCGCCTACCCCATGTTAACTCGAAATATTCCCAGCATAACACACCATAAGAGATATATCCCGATAACCCATCCGCCCTTTTCCTCCTTCCGCAGGCCGAAGACCTCTCGCTAGAGTGCTTGGATATCCTTTGGCACCGAAGACGGAGTAACAGCAGGTGACCGGAGGAGGGTGTCTGGTTTGGGGGTTTACTGCCTTTTTGCGTGTTAGCTTTTTTGTACTTGTAAGTTTGGAAACTGTTTTCTTACCTTGGAGGAGGTCGGGGTTCTCTTGCTGGAGCTGAGGCTGCGGTGCTCCGTGCCTTCTTTGCTTCGTCAAGCTGCGCCTCTAGCCCCTTCACCTGCCGTCCGTGGGCGATGGCCTCCTTTCCTACCTCTCGGGCCGAATGCAACCACTACACCGAGAATGCCATGAACTGGCAGGGACGAGCAGCGAGAGCCGAGGAAGAGCGGATCACAGCCCTGAACCGCGAAGTAGCTGTCGGGAACGCGCCTAAACAGTCGAACAGAGAGCGACAAGATGGCCGCTCGCGTCCGAGAGCTCGAGAGCCTCAGCGAAGCCCTCATTGACGAAGACCCAGAAGTCGATGCTTTCGACATGGAAGCGGCAATTGCGGAGCTAGATGCTGAGCAGCTGGACGGTATCCTGATGTTTGCATGACAACAGGAGAGGCAGAGGTTGAGAGGTGGCCATCAGAATTACGCTGCATATATTCCAAGTGCTGCGTTTCCCACACGAGCACGAGCTCGTACGTTCACGAGTCTCAGACCTCCAGCTCCCAGGCGCATTCCATGCATTGGGAGACAGGGTCGATACTACCAAGAAGTCGACGAGGCAACCTATCAGAGTTGGGCGCTCTGGAATGTCGGAATAGATCCTGATGGTCGTTGAACGAAGGATGAACCTGGAGAACGAGACAGAGTGGCGATTGACGATTTTAGGACTTATGACTTAGGTTTTGCACTTATATTTTGGGTGCCACTTCCACCACAAGGAGGTCGGACTATAGCGCGGTGGATGATCATGGATACTCTTGTACTGCAACATGGGCGGGCGTCAAGCCGTCTATCGAGTTCCTGAACTTCCACAGGGAGACGTACGTAACTGCATCTTGTGATGTTGTAGGAGTTAACGAGGCCTAGACCAGGAGTTAGGAGTGAGGTCTATATGAAGAACTCCACCGTAGCTTCATGATAGATCATGGATCTTCACACTATTTTCCCAAACTATCAATGTTTCATTCTGAAGTGTGACTGTGCGACTGTCTCTCATTATTCGAGTGGTATGTGATATTTGTTGGCACACTATGGCACCGCTCTGTCTATCGGTGTGGAGTAACCGTCCTCTAATCTCTCCTGGTATCTTACACACTTTACAATATCCTTATAGGTATCTCCTCTTCGACGGATCGCCACCGGTCTCTATCCGCCTAAGTCCGTTCATGACGACATTACCCCTGTATGGGTTGACCTTGATTATCTCCGCCTCAAAGATGTCTCCCACCTTAACATCCAGCAGATCAACATCGTCGGGTAGGTCCATGTCACCCGTCATACCCAGGTCCTCGATACCGATCCTAACACCGTTCTCCTTAACGAGCACCACTCTCGCTCTCCACGACTTCGGTAGCTCCTTGTCAGTGTCACCAAACGCCCACGCTCTATGCAACGCTTGCACAGCATACTGCTTCATACTCCTCCTCTGGCTTGTACGAGCCATATACTCCGCCTCCTCCTGCTTCGGCAACAGCTCTTCGACCGCCTCCTTACTAAACGGTAGGAAATCTAAATCATCTGGCTTCGCGCCGATCAAGGATTTGCCATGGTCTGCTTCCCAGCGCAACGCAGCTTCAATTTGATAGTGGGTGATCATATCAGAGTAGCGACGGAGAGGGGATGTACAGCGACTGAAAGCCTCCACGCCTAATGGGACATGAGGACCCGGAACCGCTGATGGCTTGACGGGTCCCATGAGGGAGACGTATTCTTGCAAGATCTCGGTCGGCAGTTCTTCGCCGCGAAGGTAGTAAGGACGGACGTGCTTCTTGAAGTAGCCCGCTAAATCGCCCTTGTCAGGTCTTGCTTGTGAGACGCGGTAGATGGTTGGGATGTTGCGGCACTTGCACCACTGCGCCGCAATCTCGGCACCTAATAACATAAGCGGTGCAAGGTCGCCTTCTTTGACTTGCGCTTGGTGGATCAAGGCAATGTAAGGGTCAAGCGTGTAATGTCGAGAGTTGAGAAGAGACGCTTGGATCTGGTTCGAAATAAGATTACCATTTATTTCCCAGGCTTTACTCTTTGACGCACTTGACGCGATTAACGCATCCCGTTCTGACACAAGCGCTTTGTCGAATTTAACATCTACTTCGTAGTTGATGTCGTAAATGCTCAGGCCACCACGAAGGAGTGCTTGTCTCCTCTGTGCGGCGCCGAGTGAGATGGCAAGCTTGATGTCTGCTTTGTCGGTCTCGCTCAGCTCTTCTAGGGACGACATGTGCCGGGGCATAATATCACTTTGTGGAACTTCCACGTCAGGATTGCCTACTGCGAGGATTTCCGACTTCACGGCCTCGCCTGAGTGCCCGCATATCTCGCGAACAACTGACGGTGCTACGTAGACTACGTTTCGGATTCTTCCAGGTGTAACCTTGTAGTCTAGCATCTCACCATCATCATTCAGCTTCGCGCTAAAAGTCAACGTCGGCCGGTTAGGTGCAAGCGTGAGGAGCGATTGCACGATCGTGTCTGGTAACATGGTGAGCACCTGATCTGGCAGATACGTGCTAGCCATACTGCGTTTCGCATTGTCTGAGACCTTTCCGTTGGGATCAATCATCGAAGCGGGATCTGCGACATGGATATGCACCCAGTGTTCTCCGGTAACATCAGTCTTCTCTAAAGATATCGCGTCGTCAATCTCGTGTGCCGAGGGGTCATCGATGCAATATGCCTTTACCTCCTTCCAGTCGTGTCTGAGCCCTTCCAGTGTATCAGGTACTTCATCCAGGATCTTTTGAGTCTCATCTAAATTGGGATGATTCAAGCTGTTTCTAGGGCTCTCTTTGCTCGCGTGAAAGTACGAATCCTTATATCGTTTGCCCAAAAGTCTCATTCGATAGCTTTGCGGGGTGTCCCATGGCTTGATGTATCCAATTTCTTGTAAGAACTGCCAACCTGTCGAATCATCAAGAAGGATATCATCGTATCTCTCCACTGCTCTCAAAATAGCAGATCCCGTGGCCGTTAGACGAGAACCGACAGCGAAGCATTTCCATCCTACCCATGCTTGCATGAAGCGGATGAAGATCAAGTCATGTTGGTCGAAGAAATTTTCGCCTGTGAGTTGGGCGGGCATATCCTCCTTTACATTCTTCGCAGGTCCTACCTGTCCATCTGGCGTCGCAGCTCTAATTCTGCGGCTAAAGTCAATGGCAATCCGGGCCTTATCTATGAATTTGCTGACTGCGCTGTCAAGCCTCCGTACTTCGTCTTGTTTCTGCCATAGCCGGACCATATTGACTGTGACGTTCACGGTATCCATCATGAACTTTGGCATAATCTCAAATCTCCCTTGCGCACGGAAATTACCCTGACCGATCTCCATTGGTGTTATGCCAGTATCATGAGCAAGCAGCGCCCTGAAGACTGCGTATATTGTTGCACCAGACAAATCACGATTTGAAACCTCCTCCGAGCCAGTAGATATTTGTAGCAGCCGTCTTGCGATGGCGGACAGACTTGCGTCGATGGGCTTCTTTGGTCTCGCGAGATGATCATAAGCTAGGTCGAGAACCTTTGCGTGTACTCGATAGAAACTATCCGCCTCCTTTTGAAAGTCAAACATCTTGGTGACCAACGCACCGCCAACCGTTCTGGGCAAGGCGTTCTCAAACTTCTGTAACATGTTCTGCTGTGCTTCCGGCACCGTCTTATCCGGCAGATAAGCTAACAACGGCTCAATCTCCATCTCGGTGACGAACTTTGGTACCCAGAACATTGCCTGGTGTCCAGGCTTATGCATCCATCTACCAGACATGGTATAGAACTGGGATTGTTGACCAATATTTCTGATGAAAATCGCGAGCTCTATCCTGTTGCCCGACGTTCTCAGCTCAACCAAGTCTCCCGGCAGCAGAAATGAGCGCTGCGATCCAAAGTCCACCAGTTCACCGTTTTCAAAGGCTGGGTATGGGACGTCTGCCCCTCCTTCCGCCTCCGCCAGCTCCTCCGTTGGGCTTACAAATCGAGCGGCCCCAGTTTCTATCTTCATGCCTGTTGTGTGGGCTTGTCCATGTGGTGCCGCTTCGATGGGTATATCTTCTGTCACTCCTGGGTTCTCGTTCCGTTCCCACGTACGCAGGCGGTCGCGAATGGGCAACTGAGTGACGTCGTTTGGGTCGGCATTTTCGTCGAAGCTACGGATTATGCTATGTCTGGGTATGTAGCCTGATCGGACAACGTCGGGGTCGGTTGCCTTTTTGAAGGTCAATGTTATGTTGTGGTCGTTTCGCTTGATCAGAGGCTTTGGGCATTTGCCATCGTGGGAGCTGACCCTGGATCCACCACTCTCAGAGCGCTCGCTGAAAGCTTCCTTGCTGTCTTTAGAAACCGGTTGGTGGTCCTCGTTTACAGACGGCTTTCTTATATTCTTCTGGCCTCTTTTCTCGACCCTCTGGCTCTGTCGTTCGCTGTCCAAAAAGCTCCATGGGTCCTCCTTGGTCGGTCTCGCAGGGGCTGTTGCACTCAGCAACCTCTGTATCGACTTCGAAGTGCTACATCTTCCATTGACGAGAGGACTCCTTTGCGCGTTCAGTGCTTTTAAAGCTGACCAATTCTTCGACCTTGCAACTGCCGTCGCTACATTTCTCGAAATACCCATAATCGTTCTTATATCGCTCCTACATCCATAGTTGACGGCGCCGTCTTTGTGAATGCGCGGCGGATGTTTAATCGGTTGGTGATAGCACTGAGCCGCTCGACGTCGCCTTCCAGCTCAACGCCGATAAAGAATTTCTGGATCTTATCGCTTTATCGTCATCATCCTCAGCTGTAATCGCGCTCTCACGTGGTCTAAGCGCCCCGTGCTGGTCTGTGCTTTTTTGAGACTTCTACAAAAAGCCGGAACCTGATTGAGTCTTACAACACCAAAACCATTTACTGTTCGTGAAATAACAGCCTCTTTGAAGAGGTAGCCGGGTACATATAAATCCTTCGGTAAGCTCACTTCTCATTCTTCTCACCACCATATCCTCGAATGATGAACAACAATAGCATGTATTACATGACCTCCGCTTCGGCCCGAGGAACGATTAACTACTGATCAGTAACAAGATCTCTGACTCCCTATCTTACACAACCATTGTTACTTCATACTCTTACATGGCATGTTGCTAACAATATCTTAGTTTCATCTCTATCTTCCTACCCATCGTCAACCACAGACCTCACTTCCACTCTGATTCGTCTAAAATTTCGCCCAAACATGGCTGCCAACCCAACATTCACAATCCTCTTCTTCGCTTCCGCATCCTCCTTCACAGGCTGCGAATCCGATAGCCTACCCGCTCCCGTGGCTGTTTCGGATCTTGCTAGCTTATTGGAAGAGAGATATCCTGGTATCAAGGCCAGCGTGTTAGACAGTTCCTTGCTCACTGTCAACCTAGACTATGTTGATGTCGCTGAGCAAGGAAGCTTGGTGATAGAGGAAGGAGAAGAGGTCGCGATCATACCACCAGTAAGCTCTGGTTAGTTGACAGATGCTGCTGAATGCTGTTCTTTGAAAGTTTGGGCGTCTTAGCGATTGCAGTGTGCTTAGCGCCCCGTTGATTTAGTCTGCAATATTATCCATGATCTTACTTCTCTCACAATATTACCGTGCTAAGCTGTTCGATGGTTCATTGCTACCCGTCTGCAGATGCTCATTCGATCCATGTGGTCGTATGATCAGACTTTATGAGCTTCATCGGTCGGAGTATGCAATTCACCGCTCTGACGTCGGAAAGCCGTAACGTTGCATCTGACAAGCTCGAACAAGATGCTATCGCAAAGTTCTGTCGTCATTTGGCGAATCTCCCGCTGAGAGCTTTCTGGTTTGCTCGCCGGCTGTATAAAGTGCGCGACTTCCATCACCGAATCGTTTTCAATATCGGACATCTCGTTATACAGCTAACCCGTTAGCGATTCATGTTCCCTTAGATCCTAGGGAAAAGTATATATCAAGCCACTACTTTTGTCGCTGTTTTCAAGTTTACAGTCATTCATTTGCGACTAATAAGCCGCGGATTTGCCTGCTGGAGTTTACTTCCATGCTTGGGCAGATGTTCGACGTTCAGTATTTATGCGGAGACCGCAGGTAGTCAGACTGGCCCGCTCCTACACGGTATCTCGAGACCTTTACGTTAGGCAATTGCTTTCTCACTTAATTGACTACAGTCTATGTATCAAGGATTTATGGTCCTTTTTGGCCTCTTGTCGCCGAGCCAGACACCAACAAGTTTCCAGACATACCTTAACCACTCAGCCATATATTGAAGGAGGTCCGTTAGTTAGTCCAGCAATCAATGAGACAGCCGCAGCGTCCGATGAGATAATAATGGGTCATTTTGTGTCCTCCTGGCTCACCCAGTGCACGACGGCGACGAATGCTGATCAGTGTGGGGTCGCTCGAGACCATATAATTACCAGCAATTAGCGTCATCGCAAACATAGGAGCTCAATAAGGGCGATATTGTAGTTAAACCCTGACCACAACAACAGCATCCAGCCTCCTCTCCTCCTTATCCCAAAGACTCATACACGGCACAACACCCGCCGGCACACTTCCCCACTCCCTCATAACCTGCACATCCAGGTACGCCTTCTCAGCACTCCATTCCAAATCCCTACTGGCATCAAAAACATGTCCCGGAGCATTCCTCTTAGCGAGATCCATCGTCTCCTCCACAAACCTCTCCACCGTCCTCAAGCCCGCGTTCTGATACACAAACACCGTCACCACGCATTCTCCATCAGCAAGCCTCACCCTATGAGCTTCCATGGCCCCACCATCTACATGCACAGTTGTCAGCGCCTCGATACCTGTGCCCGAGACACCCATGCCTGGCACCCACTCCACATCCGCATTCATAGGCAAGGTCTCCACCTCGGCGGCCCAGAAGGGGCTAACCTCCTCTTTCTCAGCTTTGTCAGCAAATTTGACTCTCTCCCAGTCAGGCAATGTCTTGATGGAAGCCTTGGCCCCCATACTCTCCTCTCCTCTCCTGTTTCGGAGTTCCCAGAGGTCGACATCCTCGTCGCTTCCATCTTCGTCATCATCCTTCGGTGTGGCATGAAGGGCTGCCCATACTCGCCCAGCGATAAGAGCACGAGCTTTGGCTTCTTCTGGGCCGGCGCAGCGAGGCAAGAAAGCGGTGCCGGAGGTGAAGTACTGGACGTCCATGGCCCTTCCTATCCTCCATAGATGTTGCGCAGCCAGCGTGGCTTCAAAGCAGAATTTCTCCCACCATTTACCCGCTTTCTCTTGCTCGATAAAATCAGTTGTGAAAGCCATCTTCGCAGGCGCCAAGGGAATTTGTCCCGCTATATGTATACCCCTTGATTTATTCTTCTCTTCTTTCTCCTCGTCGCCTCTGCTTAAAAAGAAGCTTTGTGCTTGGGAATAAGGTCCAATATTAGCCGGTGCCCAGTAACTCCTACTCTGCACATGCAGAGCTGTCCTTCCTTCCTTCGCCTCTCCGGTTGCAACGCAGCAGTGCATGAGCACATCGATGCCATCATCCAACAAGCCACCTACTGCTACACAGGCGCGGGACGGTGGGTTGACATGGCTGAAAAGAGACGAGTACTCTTTGTTGATTTCCGGGAAAGAGCTCATGTCCCTAATCAGGAGAGTGGTTGAGATAACATCTTTAACTGTTGAGCCGCGGCATTCAAGGCTGGTTGACAGTGAGGAGAGGAGGCTGGCCATTGACGGGGCTGAGTGGCTGAGGGTTATGAATGGCGATTTATCGTTCTTATTCACGGTGCTGTCGTATCGACTCGATGCTGTAGGTTTGTCGTCTGAGATGGTAGTCTTGTGCATGGAGGATGTTACTTCCCCAGTTGCTGTGTCAGAGGCGAGTCCACTGAAGCCCTTTTCGACGTCATTGCTCACAATCGCCAACACCTTTTTGAACTGTGCTTCCAACATCTTCGGCTCTGGTAACTCAGGTGCGTCACCCTCTCTTTTCTCCTTCTTAACCACCTCCCCGGCACCGTGTCTGAAAGCCATACTAGCCACCCCTCCCTCACCAGCAACCACAACTCTATCCTCCTCCTCCACCATCAACCTCCTCTTCCACAACTCGTGCGGCCCATCCAAACACAACGTTTCAAACTCCCCTCCCTCACCAATCACAGCCCCCTCACCTTCGCCAAAACGCATAATCTTCTTTTTAATCCTCTCCCTTCCCCTATACCCAGCAACATCCTGCCATAAATCTTCCTCCCCCAACCCCCCACTAGCAACCTTCACAATCCGCGCCTCCAACCCCATAATCTCCATATGCTTAAGCAACGCATCCTCCGCCTCCTCAGTCGTAAGCGCCGTGTACTGCCATAGATACGCAAGGGGCACCAAACCCAACCTAATACTCACGGTCTCTACCCTCGTCCTCTGATACGTAGACAGAATCGCCCCGCTGGACACAGCATTTGCCTCAGGATGCTCCTCCATAATAATTTTTAGCAGTACATCCAAATCCTCCGTCTCATCCTTGCCCTCTCCGTCCCTCGGTTTTACATACGTAGCACCTTTGGAAACGTTCGTCCCCTGCAACTCGCGGCGGTAAAGAGGTAAACCAAGGCATTCCGCGATCTTGGGGATCAGAGAGTGCCCGGCTGTTTGGTACATGTGGGAGTCCGGGTCATCTCCATCATGAGAGCTTGACGTAGGGGAGATAGATGCTGGGTAAAGGTTTCCCAAAGCGACGACTTTGTGGCCGAGTGACTGCACGTGGAGGATTGAGTAGATGCTGTCTTTGCCGCCGGAGATGAGTGCTATAACGTTAAGCGACATCGTGGGTGTGAATTAGCGATGGTAAAATGAGAGTGACGGTGAAGCTGAAGTGACGTTGAAGACTGTGGTTCTGGGATGTGTTAGATACATCCTATGGTTGAGCTTTTACGTGCTTGTTGGGCCCCTGAGCTGATGAAGCGGGAGGTGGGCCATAAGTCGTGCTCTTTTTGGCCGACGCGCCAGCGGTGCGGGATCGTATTTTTGCTGCCTTAGTGTGGCGAGTTGTCAAGGCGTTTCAGGGACGACTTGCCTTTTTACCAACGTTTATAGATGAAAGTTGACAGGCAGACGAGACAGACAAGTTCCAATAATGGTAGAGGAGATGGAAGTAGATGATATCGTGGAAAGTGAGGACTTACCAGCTAATTGAAAGATTTCCGACTGTGCAAAGCACTCATCTGCCTCTCGGCTGTTCCAGGTTGATGATTATTGAAAATATATCATTCGCTGAAACCTCGGAGGATAAGCTGATGCGCAACTCTGATGAAGGGCAAAAACGAGACTGTCTTGAAGGACGGGGTTGAAGATTGCGATAAGGATGAAATTTTGGGGCGACAACACCATGCCCAATGTCGCGCCGTTGGAATGGCAAGAATCAGTTGTTAGCCGACAAGTAAACCATTGGTATGTGTCAACACCAACGACAGGCATGCGAATTATACCTACTTTTTTGCAAGAGATACTGCGCCACGTGACATTTTGTGTGAGGCAAGCGAAGACCAAAACACTGGCTGTTGTCGCTGCTTCCATCCTTCATTCATAGTTCACACTTCGAAGATGCAGCCGTTGTTCAAAGTACAATGATTGAGGCAATGCTACAAGTCCGCTTGATCGCCTCATACCAGGCCAGCCAGCACTCGGTCCTCCTCGATAAATCCAACAAGTACAACATATATCTGACACAGAAGAAAAATCGCTGCCTATATCAGCGCCAGCAAAAGCGAAAGGTTCCACCAAGCCAGGTACGACGAAGGAGTGCTCTCGAAAAGTGATCGAGGCTCGACCAGCTGCCTCTCACACGCCCTGGCAAGGGGCAATTATAACGGCTGTAACTCTAAAGTTCCTCCAAATTCTTCCCCAGGCGTCCTCCTGGGGCCCAATGCCACCACCGCTTGCTCCGATAAACACAATACAGTACAATGGGCTTGGTACATGCCCTCTCTCTGCTTCCAACGCTAGAAAACTCGTTTCTATATTCGTCGGATCCCAAATGTATCACTAATATGAACAAAAACCAAATATTACAACGAAGCGGAACTATAAACGACTTTGGCTTGGAAACTGCCACCCGAGTCGACGCTCAACCATGAGCAACACCAAGGTCTGACGACCAAAAGACCCTAGAGGTTTCATCGCCAAGACGGCGACGCCCTTCTTATTATGAAGTGTATCTTGTCGTGATTCATGTCTTTCCTACGCAGCGCGCTTCCTCCTCTTCCTGCCCGCATGGTCGCTGTCAGAATTCGAAGTCTCACTACCCGGCGCAGCAGCCGCAACCTCAAAAAGGACTTTGCCATAATTGCGCATCTCCTCTTCGCTGTCCGTGCCTCGTATACCATTGTCATGTGGGAGCTCCCCGTCTTCAAGGACACCCATGACGATGGCGCCGCTGCCGTGTGTGCGTGCGTGTTGGCTGAGGTTGTCGCTGCGGGAGAACTTCTTGCCGCACTCATGGCACTCGAATGGCTTGTCCTGGGTGTGGAGGGAGCGGTAGTGGCGCTTCAAATGCTCCTGACGACGGAAGCGACGATTGCAGAGCTCGCAGACGAAGGTCTTGGATGGGTCCTCAGTGAGTGACTGCTTGCGACCACGTCTGTTGACTGGAACCTGTGCTGGTGTTCCACTGCCATTCTCCGAACCACCGGCGGCGGCGTTGGTAGCAGTGTTGTCCGAGCCGCTCTGGCTTGGTGCAGTGGGCTGTGCTTGTTGGCCCGCCGCAGCATGTGCTTGCCCCTCTCCGGCAGTGTTCATTGTGACGGTGAACTTGCGGCTCCTGACCATGGAGTCAAAGTCCGTGCTGTCCTCGTCCAACTCTGCGCTGGTAGCCCTGTGCGAGCGCTTTGTGGATGGGCTGTCACAGCAGTCGCTGCCGGAGCAGGGTGGGCTCGGAAGGCAGGCGACCGCGAATCGCTCACAATCGTCAAAGCCAAAGTCCTCTTCGCTTGGAAAGCTGTTGTTGATCGAGAGGGCGGAGTTTGTGCGTTGCCTCTTGTGGCCAACGAAGGAGACGTTGTCGGCGGCTGGGAAATTGACGAGACCGTTGACAAACTCGTCCTCGGAGTCGAGGTCGGAGTACTGCTCGAAAACGAGGTTGTGGCTGGAGGCTGGGGTGAAGTCGAAGATGTGGTTCTCGGCGGCGTTGCTTGACCTGTCAGTTGCGGAGATGAAAGATTGCTCTTCCTCTTCGGCGCTGCAGAGTGTCGGAAGTGTTGGGAATGCAATGGAGAGTGTTGGGTTCGCGGTAGGTTGTTGGTTTGCCTTGACGGTAAGGTTTCGTGGATCGCAAAAATCGAAGTCTTGGTCGCTGGTACCTGAGCGCGGATAGGGGGATGGGGACGGTGACAGTGATGGACAAGCTGTCGCGGAAAGGAGCTCGCTAGCGTTGGAGATAAGCGATGACGGGTGGATGAAGACTGTGGACGCGTGCTGTCAGAATGATAAAGCTCAGATAAAGCTGCGATAAGGAACCTTAAGCGGATAGAGCCGCTCCGCCACGAACTGGACATTACTGTACCAACCAAAAGCCTTGTAGGATAAATGAAATTATGATGTTACAACATACCTTGAGTCAATGGTGGTGAGCCTGAACGAGTCCAGTCCATTCCGGCGAGGCTCTCAGAGTGCACCTCGCCCTGGCAACCCTCTTTGACGCCCTCGAAGGATTCCATGGGGAAGAACGAGCCATGCTCAGTCATTGGAGTGTGAATCATGTCGTAGCTCTGCGGGCTGCCAGCTGCGCTGCCAGAGGCAGAGAGTGGTGGGGTCTGTGGGTAAGTTGAATAGTACATCTCGGTGTCCATGGCCTCAGACATGTAGTTGTGTTGCTCAATGAGGATCGTTGGCTTCTGGTACATTGGCCTCGGGGAAGCCATTGGCGTCATCGCCGCCTGGAAGCCGGCATTGAAGACCTGCATTGGCATCTGCAACTGCGAGCTCGAGGAAGTTGGCCGCGAGTATGCTGGCGTGGAAGGCACAGGTGCTACTTGCTGGAAGGTCTGACCTTGGACATTTGGGTGCGGGGAGAAGTGGCCATGTTGTCTGTTGTCTGGCTTCGGGTCCGGGTTGTAGTAAAAGAACGGAGACTGTCCGATCACCTGGGGATGTTGGGCGTATGAGTTTTCCATGATGTAGGTTTTGCTTTTCCATGAGTTAGTGGCTAACATTCCAGTATAGGTGCCGCGTTCCTCGAGTGATCGGGCTATCACGAACCGGTAAGGCTAATTATTATATAGTTGTATTGTTCCTTGGTTGATTGACCTTCGTTATATTATATTATTCTGAGTATAGAACTCGTGGGGATCGTTCAACGTTTAGTGAGTGTGGATGGCGTGGTGCCGACTGCTATATGGCTAACAGATGAAGGACTGGACAACAGCTTGCGCGTGCAAAGACTATCTAGTAATTGTTGATGCTGACGATCTGGTGATACATGTAGTGGTGGACTATGCTGTTGGCAGGTTAATCGTTCGATTGAGTCGATTAGGATGGCCGAGGTAATTGCCGGGCGTGTCTATCGTTTTGACCTGAGCAGGACCAAATGAGTGTGTGTGGAAGCGTCGAAAGGGCTGTGAAGTTGCACAATCCGAACAGATTCCCAAAGTGATTCGTGATGTTTTACAAAAGAAGACCGTTTGTCTCGGTATAAAAGGGCAGAGGGTTCAGTCGAATTGAATCGTCGGGAACAATGACAGACAAACGAAAGTGATAAACGATGGGGGGAGATGTTTGGATAAGTAACGCGGGCCACCACTGGCCGGAGAGATGTGCGATGATGGGTGGTCCGTCAAGTCACTCAAGTCACCACAAGTATGGTCGGTGATGGAGCCCGAAGGCGGTTGGACGATGGCAAAAGATTGGCGGTCTGTTCCGCAAGAGGGTCCGTTGAGACTAATGTTTTAAGTGGTTAAGTGCGAGACCAAGCATGGGTTCTTCGAGGACACCGTGGATTGCGGCCCATGTCAATGAGGGGATTGTGGTTCTACCAGCACTCCAGGAAGAGACCGTTCTGGTTGAAGCAGTGGAAAAAATGGGGACAGGAGGAACAGGGGCAATTCTTGGGTGTGGGTTGATAATCCTAGTAGTGCAGAGATGGTTGCGACCCCAGTGGCTCCAGTGGTGGTCTCAAAATTGGGTGAAAGTGGGTTGACTTTCTTGGAAAAGGCCACAGCGGCGTAAGTTGAGCGAGCACTGGCAGCTGCACGAGGGCATCCTCTTGCCATTTTTGCGGATCGTCTTATAACTTAGGCCACCTAAACCCTGGCGATGGCGAGCATTCTCCAAGCTCAGCTCACAGGCTAAAGGGCGGTAGTACGACAGCCTCTCACGGCGATACCATCTAGTACTCGCTTTTCCTTCAAAGGACTTCGTTCCTTATTGGAGCCGCTGTGCACAAATACATGGCGGCAGGATGATGGTGAGGGCGCAGCCTGCATTGCGCATGTTGTTGTGTTTCTTGCGAGTTAACTGGTTGCATAAATCTGGAATATTGGCCGCTGGAAACACTGTGGGCCGGTCGCTGCGAAGCTTTCCCCGCTCCGCTACACGCCAAGCGGCACAGGCTACGGAGATGTCTGCAGCCCGTGCCTGCATTGATATCCAAGGGTCCTCGCGTTGTGATTGAGATGGACGGCGGCCCTCGCGCCGATAGTAAAGTGAGGCGTGTGTCTAACTCATGTCCTTTGATAGACACAGTGTCATGTCACAGGATGTCTATCGTTTTCGGGAGCTTTACGGGTACCCCCCTCTATAGAGTGCCCTGAGGTTTCCAGATACTCCATGACAGTGGAGTGTCTTCATGGAACTTCAGTGGTGAAACAATCACAATTGCCTTGGTTTCTGGCAACAACGGCTAAGTGACTTGCACTGCAATATCACGGTTGCGGGTGTGCACTTATCCATTGGTTATGCAGCATCGAGATTGCTGTAATGGGTTGTGGAGCCGAGAACAGTTATTGCCCGTCTGCATTGTCCTGTCGCATCTTCGCGCTCTGCGCACACGATGCAACACAGCCTGCCGCGAACTTTCTTGAGCTCGCCTTGACCGCCATGAGCGGCGACTCCCTCACGAATCATTCGTCCGCAATCTCTGGTAGTGTTGCATCATCATTACGAGTTAAAGCACTCGGCAGAAGTTTTCCAGCTTTGATGTCGCTTTTGATGCACATGGCCGTCAAAGTGGGATACGACGAGTCCGGCGAGTCGCACCAAACGGCGACAACAGCGATCCCGCAGCCGCTGTCAGCCCGAAGCCTCTGCCTCGTCTCGGCGGTACTCGATACTAATTGGAGCACAGCATCCACCGTTGAGATGGCGTCGAGCCACTAGGCATCTCTGAACACTGTGCCCACTCCAGCTGGTGGTGGGCCGGATTTTTTCACTGCGTTTAATACTCGTACCAATAGAGGCACGGATGTGGTGAATAATTGCTTCACTGGCTGCTGTGTTAGAGAGTCTTTCAGCCAACGACGAAGACTTAAGCGGCTGTCTCAAGATGTGACGACAACGTTTGACGCGGGCGGCAAGCAATCAGTCTATCACGAGCAGTCGAGGTTGCTTTGATCGACGGAATGACTGTCCACCTGACGTTGAGCGATCTCAGTGCTTACGCGCATCTATCAACTGAAGTGTCCGTTTCGTTCTCTGGTTCAGCTGGTGACCGGAGCGGCAGGACATAGAGAAACAGCCGTGATTAACCAGTATTTTGGCTCAGGACCACGCATGTCCGCCATAAGCGTCATCAGTCTCCTGCCGCTGGGGAACACGAATGCCATATCGTCGGCAATGGCAAAGTATCGTATGAGCACGATAATTCATCTTACGATGGCGAGCCCCAGAACCTTCGAATTCTCTTCTATGGAGTACGGCAGTAAATTACTCGAAGAGAAACCCCTCGATCTCTTCGATCTCATTTTATCTCTCCGACCACTTGCCAAAGTGCCGTTTACCACCGTCCATTCCGGCCTCGTGCCGCTACCAGGCACCTGGATCTCAGAAACATCTTGGCGCAACCTCACGAGGGTCCTTTCGGCTTCGATCTGAGACCTTTTTATTGCCATTGTTCACTAGATCCACTAGTTGGGATGAGTCTTTGATAAAGTCTCGCTTTGGTCGTTTTGACGAGGAAATAAGATCACAGAATCGAGATTAGATGTTATGATATAGCCTGATACGGCACCGGCTCTTTCACGAGTTCCTCCCCAGAAGATAGAGGAGATTAATGGCTTCGTTGGCTTGATCGACGGTGAGGGGCTGTCTCCACGCTAACACCGTCTAAGAAGCACGCTTGCGCCGACCATTTAGCCTCAACCCTCCAAAGCGTCCTGCTACGGAAGTTAAGAGCGCGCGGTAGCCAGGAACGTGCTTCCTGAAAAATAGCAAGTGCTCTTTTCTTCATCTTACGTCTTTTACAAGCTCGCTTTTAAAGAGCTAAAAGAAGACGATATGGAGTCGTTGCGAAGAGTTTGCGCTCGATACGGAGCATACGGCGATTATGGATACTCCGGCTCCTCTAATCTCACGATTATTTTGGAAATTCTAAATAAATCTCTGCGCGCGGGGCACGCATGACAAAATACACGGGAAAACGTTATTTGTGTCTGTTCCTGCATGAGACGCACATGGCGGCAAATATTCACATGTCTTCAATGTGGGCGCAAGGATATCTCTTCCCGGCCACTCAGGGCAGGGCAAGAACAAACTTGTGTGTGTGGCAGACCTCACAACGACGAGCTTTCGTCTTTTGTTTTCCATCTGCTGCGTTCTTGCTCGCCGGATGTCCGCGTCACTTTTCACAAGGAGACATCAAAGGAATCATCTTTCCCGATTCCAGTCAAAGGCAAACACGAACCAGGCGTTTCTGAAGATCCCAGACAAGGCGTCGTGGCTGTTCCAGGAACATACATTTCCTTGGAATTCTCTCCACAGCTTTCTTTGGAACTCTGAAACGCAATCCAACATCGGTTGCGCTTTTAGTGGTGAGTACTTTTTACCGCAGCATCGCGTCAGCCGCTTATCACACTTTACCAAAAGCACCCACTCTCAAACTCTGTCGTCGTAACGACGAAGTAGCCTACGCATTGAGCGCCGTCTCAGTGACTTCTAGTCTTCTCCAGATCTTCCCTCACCTTCCCTCTTCATGCCTCCTCCGCTGTCTCCTCAGACCCTGCGCCTCACCGTCCGAACGTGCAGTAAAGCCCGCAATAGTGCCTGAAAATCGAGGTCCAACCACTGTGCCAACTGTCCGCCCAGACAATTCCCCGCAAAGTGAGGGTTTATTAGTGCCTGGCATTGACTCTTGGTGCCTGGGCAAGCGTCGGTGGTTAACACTATCACCGAAGAGGCGTGCAGACCGAGCGGAGCGGCAGAGAGACATGGGCGCTCGCCCGGGCCCGCGCTCGGGGCAATTAGGACGTCGGCGGGGGGTGGAAGGTGAATGAAGAGAGTTTTGGGTAGGAAAGTGACGACGCCCTCACCTGTCAGTGGCCCACCTCTCAATGGCCGGCGGAAGAGCTGCATGAAGACGCAATGTGTGTTCCAGGTTCTATGAGATTTGGCGAGGTGTTGCATCGTATTGCATTGTGTGTCAGGATTTGAGCATTGATAGAATTAGCTTGGCGAGAACTTCGAAGCCCACGCCAGACAGGTGATGGTGGCAACATTAGCGGAGTATGGGCTTCTCTGGCCAGAAGCAAAAGCTCTTTTTGACAACGGAGCAGGATCTTACGTTGTAAGTTATCTATCCGCCATGGCAGCCGCGTTCCTGCCGCCGTTTTGTGCGAGGCTTGATGGAGGAACGATTTAGCTGGGGATTTTGGCTTTTCTGTAGAACGAATTAACGACCGACCGACCACGCGTCTATTATTTAGTATATAGTTATGTATTTTAAATACGACATATAACCGAGGCGCTTTGGCGGAGTGGTTAACGCGATGCCCTGCTATTGATCCACTCAAAGTCAGGCATTTCCTTCGGGAGCGTGTGTTCGAATCACACAGGCGTCGGTTTCTTTTAAAAACTATTTTTTAGTGCTTCGCCAACCGGTAAGATGGTTTTCTTTTGCAACTTTAGCTCTCATGGTTCCGTTTGGAGTTTTCCGGCTTGCTGTGGTGAATCGACCTAAGTGGAGCTTGGGAGACCTAGACAACACAGGGTGTGCTCGGAGCAACAATGACGAAGTGCGGAAAGCAAGGGAGCAGCATCATCACCAGTTTCAGATACACAGTACTCTCTGATTTGATACGTCACTTCCCGGAGCAACACCCCGCAGAGTGGCACTAACGGTCGTTCCACGGTATAACCACCTCGTTCTCACATGGTTGGGGTATGGATGTCTTGAGAAAGTCTCCCTTGCTTTGGCAGAGGGTAGACCCTAAAGCAAGAGAGAAGACTTCGATGAAGTAGATGATGTAGCTCTTATCATGACATTTTTGTCAAGATAAGTGAGCTTTGATAGCTGTCAAGATATTGATGAGCTTTGTCGGCTGCGAGTCAGGCAAGGTGGCAGCTCTCATCTAACCTCGACAGCCACACATCATCTGGAAGCTCCATGTGCAACAGAACCACATACAGTAGCTTAGTTTCGAAGACGAGGAGTCATGGTGCATCGACCGAGTCCAATATGCTGCGGGCTGCACTGGCAGAGCAGATGACCTCCACGGCTTCATGCTAAGCAAAGGCGCCTTCCTGGTGCTGTACAAAGAACTTCGCCTTGCGATGAAGTGTCATGGATATGCAAGTTCTTTCCACTGTCATCATCGAATTTGATGTTTTGACGTAAGGGTGTGTTAAGTGTTGTGGTTCTCGTGACTTCCAAACCCCCAATTGCGCTGACGAGGCTGACGGAAGTGGTGACGTGATAGAAATTCAAATGGAGGAACGAATTTTTATCAAACCTTATTTCAACGTCCTCGCCTGCGTACTTCACTATCCCGTCAATACCAAGCTGCGAAGAGAATCGCTTAACCTCCCATCTAAAGAAACCATAAAAAGAACACGACGAACACGTCTCAAACGCCAACAATGGCGCAACCAATTCCTGAGACTATGCGCGGTATCGCGTTAGCCAAGTACTCTCAGCCAAAGGATTACACCATCCTCGACGACCTCCCAGTTCCAAAGATCGAAAAGCCGGATGATGTGCTGATCAAAGTCTGCGCCGCGAGTGTCAACCCGATCGATGTCAAGTTTGCCAACGGAATGGTGAAGATGCTGTTGAGCGCGGAGTGAGTGGCATTCTTGTCGCCTTCTATGAGTCCAACTTGTTGACATTTGCGGCCAGCTTCCCATACAAGATCGGATACGACTGCTCCGGTATCGTTGCCGCCGTGGGCTCGAACGTCAAGAACCTCAACATCGGCGACGCTGTCTTCTGCGTGCTGCCCATCACAAACACAAACCGCGGCTCCTTCAGCGAATACGCAATCGCCGACGCGAGAACCACAGCTCTTAAGCCAAAGAACCTCTCCCACATCGAGGCTGCGTCCATGCCACTCGTCGGTCTCACAGCCTTGGAATGCTTAGAGTATGCAAACAAGACGCTGCCAGGAGGCCTCCAGGGAAAGACCGTCCTCATCCCGGCCGGACTGAGTGGAACTGGATCCATCGCCATCCAGCTCGCAATGTGTAAGTTCGAGGTTGCTAAGGTGATCACGACGCTCAGCACAGGCAAGATGGAGAAGGCTGTCGAGTATTTCGGCCACGAGGCGGAGTCTGGCACCGGAGGGAATGTGAAAGGCGAGATCCAGTACATCGATTACAAGAAGGAAGATATCCTGCAGAAGGTGCCAAAGGGCAGCGTCGACTTCCTCTTGGAGAACCAGAATGTGGCTGGCAGCTACTTGCCATTGATGAAAGAGGGTGGTTGCATTGTCAGTATTGCCGGCATGCCGTCAAGTACGGATATACCGGAGTATATGACCCAAGAAATACCGACGATTGTCAAGTGGGGCGTCAATGCTGTGTATTCGGCGCTCAAGTACAAGTATACCAGAGCTGGAGTCAGCTATAAGTATATCTTCATGACGCCGACTCATGAGATGATGGAGACTTTGAGGAAGCTTGCTGAGCAGGAGGCGATTAAGCCGTTGGTTGGCAGATATTGCAATCTCGATGATATTGAGGAGCTGAGGGAGGCCTGTCAAGAGGTTTATGATGGCAAGGGAGGTATTGGCAAGTTTGCTGTCGAGGTTTGGCATCCAAATAACTGAGGATGAGGTGATGTTAATGTGATGATGGGCGATGGGAGTTGAGCGTTTCAAGTACAGTATACCGTTATTTGGTTTACTCGATAATTAGCAAGTGCCGGCAATCTCCTTCAACCTGTTCCACATTCGATACTCAATTTCTTCCAAACACTGTGAACTGAGCTGCAGCAGTGCTATACCGTGCCGAACGTTGCAGCGAGCCTCCATTCTCCTACCTCAACCATCCCTCTACACCCCGTTATCAACCTTTGCGTCCTCTGTTTCCTACCCATGATCTCGATCACCAACGGCAGACAGCAAGGTCTTCCTGTTCTCGACCTCAGATCCACTCCACAAAATCGCCGACCATACTAAAGAAAAGCTTCGCCCATTTATTCGACACCTTGGAACAACCATCCTGTTTCTACCACAGGTATTTGACCCCGTCAGCAACATAAAGCCAGAGCAGACTGCTAATGCTGTTCGTTCAGCCATACGTCCTTAGCCTTCACTCCACAATAATCCCCACGTCAGCTGTCTACATCCTACACCGACATTTTTGCGGCGCCTTTAAACGTTCAACAACTTCCCCCTATAGCTGCTCAAGCTTAATACCAACACAACATCAGACCAGCTTTGTATAGCTTTACTTTCTGCCTTTTGTCCTTTGATGCCACTCGGCATGACATTAGATCTCGCCTTGCTCATTACACTTCACAATCCAAGGCCGCCGACGCCGAGAAGATTAAGCAGCGTGAGGCCTCCGTCGCAACCAAGACTGAGGAGCTTGACGACCGCAGGAGCCACACCACACAGGTCTTAAATGAGCCTGGCGATCTTAAGCAGGCAAAGGCAAATGCCGCTGAGAACATCAAGCAGCTCGACCACACCAACGCTGCAGCCTCCAAAAACCTCGCGAGGTACAAGTGCGTTTTTTTGAAGAGGCCCTCTAGGCCATTGGAAGTGTGGAGAGTAAGGAAGCTTAGTGGGCAGCCAAAGCATCCCAAGATTGCCGACACTGAGGAGGCCAAGCAGCTTAATGACTCTAAGGAAGCTTTCAAGAAGCTCAGCGAAGAGACGATCAAGCAGCTTAATGAAGGAGGCTTCAAGGAAGCTCCGCGAAGAGAAGATCAAGGTTTATGAGCTAGGGATCAAGCTCTTGAGAAGGGGATACAATGGATGTGCTGAGAATTTCCCGGAAGGGGGACGTTGATCTAATTGACAGGTGTTGCTTGGAAGGCTTCGGTCGAGACGCAAACCATAACACTTAAGCTTATCTTGCAATCTGAAACAAGGTATAAGTGATACAGTCCATATAATAAGATGTCCAATTGTCTCGACCCTCCTTTCAGACATGGTCATGCACCGTCGAATGGCATTGAAACACTTCACCTGTTTCACCGCCGACCACTTACAATCATGCACTGACTTGAAAACTTCTTACGATCATCGAAATGTGACAGCTGTCTGCGCTTATGGGCAGAGATCCACAGGGAAAGACCCACCGATGCAAAAAGTTTGCTCTCAGCCAGGTTCGAACTGGCGACCTTTGGATGGCCAGGTAGTGAACTACCGTGTCATATTTCACTCGCTTATTGCTAAGCGAGAGGCTATGAGACCAACGCTCTAACCAACTGAGCCATGAAAGCGGATTCTTATCATGTCTTACCAATTGTTAATTATATAGTAAATATTTTGATTGATTTTTGCAGAAATCTAAAAAGAACCTACGGAGACTTCGGCGATGAGGATGACAGAAGATAGAAGACCTCGTGAGATATGGCCAGCCCGCTAAGTAAAATGAATGGGTTGTCTACTATTCTTCAGTTATTTAGTTGAATCTAAAGGAAAGAGTTTCAGGAAAGAGATTGACCTTCTCTTTACTCAAGGGCGTGCTCAAGTATGTTTTGGACAAAAGTATGTACAGCTCCTAACTGCGCCCGCCCTGTTGCGGGAGCCACACGATTTACGGCCCAAAGTCAGCCACATTTCAGCGACACTAGAAGCCAATATAAAAATATTATACCTTGACATAAAAGAAATAACTGGACATTGAACCTGGCCATTGGACAGTTTCTTATTTCCGTCTTTGTCATGTTCATTTTTCAGCCCATGTATTTTTCAAATCTCAAGTATCAAAACGTAAACCGGTTGGTCCCACATCCACGGCACTTCGCTACCTATGGCAAGTCGGACAGCTTTCTAGAATATAAGACACTGAGTCTCACACAATTATAATCTCACACATAAACCACAAAGGTTCTGGGGTCTGCCCGGTAATCCGGAGGAATAACAGATTCCTCCAACATCAAACTCCTCATCTGCCCCTCACCGGCCGGTGGTGCAATATAACCACCTTAGGACGTAGCATCAAACTGCACAGTACCTCCACCCCTGATGGTGCCACAAAGCACTGATTCGTTCATGGACTAATATCAGCTGCTTACCGATTTGTAGCATAATTCAAGCTGGTAGAAGACTTCCAGGTTGTGCCGCCCGGCAAAGTAAACACACCTCGAGTTCACAACACAGCCACTCCCATCCGAGATGCGCGCAACAGTGATGGTCAATATTCCAATGAGTGTCAACCGATGAGAGAGCTCAGGTATTAATACGCATCTCAATTTCTACGCCTGGTGCTGCGTGCTGAAACTACATATGGCCGTTGGGAATCTGTAAGCTATTCAAAACCGAAAGCATGTCGATATCTAGGTGCCTGTTCCCTTGTGTCGAAACAGATGCAAAAGCTGGCCAACCGGTCAGCTACTTCCCCCTCCATAGTACGTCAATCTTCACATTCTTATCGTATCTTTTGAACCAGAATAGGCAATGCCTGAAGAGACAGAATTATTAGTGTTGTTATTGTAGTTTTGGCAAAGGTTTAAGTTGTTCAAGATGTTAGGATGGAAATCAGATTTGCTGCGGCTAAACCCTGGGCTAGGTGGCATAACGAAGCAGGCACGTAACGAGGGGATTTGAGTGAAGTGGTTGTCGATAGGACGAGCGACAGACTACAATTCAGCGCAATAGGGGACAAGAGGTTGCACTGACACAGCTGTTGTGACAGGCATAAATGCAGTGAACTACTGATGACATAAATGAACAGGATTTAGCAAGTAAAGCAACGCTGTATTGTGTCTACTCATTAGAGTAATAGTGGGGATGGCAACCGCCCTCAAGTACAGAGACTGTAAATACCCTACCAAACCCTCCGTGTTATGCCACCGTGTTGTCCCACTAATATCTGCCAAAACGCCATCATCCCATCGTCCCTTGGTGCTCATCTCTCGCTCGTCCCTTTAACCTCTTCCTCGACCTCTGCCACACCACCAAGGTCTTCGTAAAATCCACGCAGCCTATACAGATGTTCGCCGATCTAATGGTCTCCCATGCGGTAGACCTAGATCGTCTCATCATCATAAACAAACCGAACATCCCTCGGTCTCGCACGATTATACCTCACAAAATCCTCATCCCCTGGCGGACGCTCGCTCCTCGTATTGCTCGTCAACATGCTCTGGATAGACATGCACACACTCTGCACGTTCTGTACTGGGCTCCAGCCACCAGAGGAGCTTCCATGCCCGGAGGAGGAGAGCAGGTCCAGGCAGATGTACCCATTGCTATAGATGTGTGGGTGAATTGGTATTGGGCGTGGTGGGGAGGAGAGGAGGACGAATGTTACTTCTGGCGCTTCTGTTTGTCTTGTTAGCTCTATTCTTAACCCTTTCTCTTGTCTCTAACCACTAGTGAAGTCATATACCACTGTGCGGCATAAATCGTATAAATGGTGCCAAGACGAGTACGTACCTATCGGATATCTCGACGAGAATTTGAACTTAAGCCTATACGTCTGGTCCGCATAAATCGGGTTGCCGTCGAGGACCTGGATATCGAGGAACCATTCATCAAAACCTTCTGCGGACACAAGGGTGATTCCTGGTGGGAGGCTGGAGTGAATTCTTGGAAGCTCTTTCGAGAGGCGCTTGGTTGCTGTTATCATTTTTGCGGCTGTGTAGTGAACAGTGGTTGACGAAGGCGTATGAGTGTCTAAATGCGACGGTTTCGATGGGTTTTGTGAGGCTTGACGAAGCGCTGACGGGTGTGTGTAGCTTGTGAAAGCGAAGTGCGATCGCGTGATCTGGTGGGGTATGCGATGTGCTGCGAGATCGTGCTGTGCGACTATGTTGTAGCTGGACGTTTCGAGTCGTGTCTGGTCGGCAGTCGCTCTGCGGTCGTGCAAGGTACGATATGTCGAGCTTCGTGTCTGAGAGAGAGTGCGTGGTAGTGGTGGAACAGCAGCGGATATCGCGTCCTGTGTCTGTTGTACGGAAGTTCAAAGCTTCAACTTTCGGGCAGCTTATATCCCCCCTCGGCCTGCTGCGTCCACTCGAGGAACTTGAAACACGGAATTTGTGATTGCTGTCTATATTCACAGATAGAGAGCTTCGTACATCGATGTCACAGGAATTTTGCTTTCACAACAGACCGTCGTTAATATGTTCAAAAGATATAAACCGAATTAGGCGATCACGAATATGATATGTAGTACTGTGAATCTGAAAGCCTCGTTGCAGTGCCCAGGCTGCGAAGTACCCCTTGTATACTTTGCGGAAGCATGGTTATTCCGGGCCACAGAGCTTATCGTGGCCGTCTTCTGCGCTTGCGGCATGACGTGCAATGCCCCTCTATGGGTTTATCGCCTAGCCTGAAACGCGTCTTTACAACATTACAAAGCTAACGAACTTTTAATGAGCTAAGCCACTCGTGGACGAGTCATCAGCCTTATGAGTTGCGTACCTCTCGGAAATTGCAACCAAGGATACGAGTTAGATACTGTGGCACAGGGTAACTTCAGCCCACTTCACATGGCGGCTGTGTGCTGGGCTCAGCCTCAACGCGGGGCAGATTTGGGCAGATTGGGAGGTCAGTATCGTGAGCAGGGGTTGGGCAAGGGACCTGAACAGCCATCTCAGCCCAATGTGCTGCCTATCAGCTCATATTAAGATGAACCTATAGCCTATCTCAAATAAAACCACTCTGGATAGCCTATCCATCTCCAAACCTCATTTTCCGATCGTGATTCTGCCAAGTTGACAGCTCAAGTTGTCGTCAGCTGTTTACGTCCCCCCCCTTACCCACACTATCCGCTCGTGTCTTGGCCGTGACCCCTCATAACCAGACCTCAGCTCGCGCGCTTCTAAACTTTAATCCACCACTTCATCGACTCTGGACTTTGTTTGTTTCAAGTCGATACGACTAGCATCGGTCTCGCTTGTTCCGTAGTTTTGTTGTTAGCGTCGATACCACCCGTCACTCCATTTCGAGGAAGCAACGAAGCTCCTTCTCCTCCAACACAACCTCAGCCTTCCCAAGATCGTAACTTCCCTCTTTAGACCAAGATGAGTTGTAAGTAGCCAGACTTCGCTTCCCTGCCGCAGCGTCCTCAGATTGAAAGAGACCTTGTTAGCCCCGACTACGCTCCCTATAAGACTGCATACATACCCCCCCATCTCCATGATTTAGACAAAGATAGAGAAGTACACTGCCAGAGACCCGCACTAACAATGGCCGACCTAGTCTCCAACATTCTCAGCAAGTTCTCTGGCCAGCCAGACACCTACGACAAGAAGTCCGCAGATCCCTCTTCCAATTCTCCCCATACTCAATCTTCTATACCATCCAAATCTCCTTCAACCAGACCCACTGAGAGCGCATCACCTGCACCGTTCTCCTTATCCTCCCCTAGTCTCGCTCCCCTCAAACGCACGCTCTCCCGCGCCCTAGGAACTGACTCCCTCAGATCGAAGTACAAGTTCGGCAGGACTCTCGGCGCAGGCACCTACGGCATTGTCAGAGAGGCTGTTGGCCCGGATGGAAAGAAAGTGGCCATCAAAATTATTTTGAAAAAGAATGTGAAGGGGAATGAGCAGATGGTTGTTGATGAGCTGAGGATGTTGAGGGAGATGAGACATCCGCATATTGTCAAGTTTGTGGATTGGTTTGAGAGCAGGGTATGTTACAAAGGAGGAGAAGCACACCATGGAAAGCACGACAGAAACCAGAGGAAGACGAATAATGGAAGAAGAGATACAGTGGAGAAATACTGACGCAAATAATAGGATAAGTACTACATCGTCACCCAGCTCGCAACGGGGGGGGAGCTCTTTGACCGTATCTGCGAGCAAGGCCGCTTCACCGAGAAAGACGCCTCACAGACGATCCGCCAAGTCCTCGAGGCGGTCGATTATCTCCATGGCAAGAATGTCGTTCATAGAGGTGTGCCATTTTCCTCCCTCATCCCCTTCTTTTTCCTCTCCCTCTCATTCACACATCTCCGTTTTTTAGTCGCACAGAAGCTAACCCTATTGATCTGCAGATCTCAAGCCAGAGAACCTCCTCTACCTCACCTCGGCATCAGACTCCGACCTCGTCCTCGCCGACTTCGGCATCGCCAAGATGCTCGACACACCCTCCGAAGTCCTCACCACCATGGCGGGCTCCTTCGGCTACGCAGCCCCAGAAGTGATGCTTAAGAAGGGCCATGGCAAGCCTGTGGACATGTGGAGCCTGGGCGTCATTACGTACACTTTGCTTTGTGGGTATAGTCCGTTTAGGTCCGAGAACCTGCAGGATTTGATTGAGGAGTGTAGGGGCGGGAATGTGATTTTTCATGATAGGTATTGGAAGGATGTTAGTAAGGATGCTAAGGAGTTTATTATGTCTTTGTTGCAGCCAAGTCCTGAGAAGAGGGCTACGAGTGGTGAGGCGTTGCAGCATGTTTGGTTGAGTGGCAAGACTGCTACGGATCATAACTTGTTGCCGGAGATCAAGGCGTATATGACCAAGGCGCGCCTGCGTCGTGGTATCGAGATTATCAAACTCGCCAACAGGATCGAGGCCCTGAAGATGCAGGAGGATGATGAGGGCGAGAATGTGGACGAGAAAGATACGCCGAGGGATGCGACTGCGGCGGCCAATGCTGCTGTGGGCGCCAACCGCCCGCACGAGGAGGGTACGGATGATGACCCGAAGCCGTCGGGAAAGAAGACTTTGAGTGCGATTGCCAGAGGCGCCATCTTCAGAGAGGTTGTCCTCGCCAAGGTCCGAGAGATGAAGGAAGAAGAGAAGAAGAATGAGATTTTGGAGGAGGGGAAGACGAAGAGTGGATTGCAGTAAATCTGAGTCATGCGCGAGGATTTACACACACACAACCGCGACCACACCGGAACCACTTGAGGCGAGATTCCGTCGCGTAGTGATCGCGGCAGATGAGGAGGATTGGGTCTGCATGGCGCAGTGACGGGTGAAGGAGAGAGACCCAGAAGTAACGGATGGATGGGAGAATTGGGATCGTTGTGTTGTTTACTGCTTGAAAGGGTTTGCGAGATTCCCACGTGGTAATACCGTTTGCATTGTGCGTTCTGCTAGGAAATGAGGGAGCATAGTAGCTTGAGAAATGAAATGCTGTCAACCATAGGCCTTAATGGGTTCTTCTATTTCACGTCACGCATCAGAGCGTCATCTAGGATGAAGGCGGATCAGGAACATCAACTGTTACATGTCCTTTGGGTCTGGGAATGCAAGAGCTGTTGAAACACTCTTCAGGTAGGCGAATGGGATTTCCGGCGCTAGTACGAGGCTGGAGACGAGGTTCGTATGGTGACAGTGAGGGTGCGGTGAAGACTGCCAACTCAAATGTCCTAGTTACTTACCGACGTGCGCACTTTCTGTCGACTTACGCTCAGTGACCAACGGGGGTTTCGCCTTCGTCGTTTAGTTTCACCATATAGTTCTCCTGATTATCGTAGAACTCCATCCGACCTTGACACCACGGGAACATGGAAAGTACAAGTTCGAAACTGGATTAGATTACGAGATCACTTCCAACCATCAGAAGCTTAAATATGGTATGCCACCGTAAAGCGTAGAACAAAGATGTCGGTGTATCTATAATTGCTTAGCTTCGTGGTAGGTATGCGCAACGGTTAAATAAGTTCGAGGCTGACGTGCATAATTTAGTTGTAGTATGCACCGTATTCTTTTCAAGATTTCTGCCATGAGAGCGCCAAATGTATCTCTAACCATCCTTCCTCCACAACCCACTTACCACAAACGTCAGCTCCAGAAGCCTTACAGGTCTATCTTCTCCGCTCTACCCTGTCCGTTACCGGACTCCAAATCCAGCCCCTAACTCGGACTTCGCTTCCGTATCCCTCTGCTGCGGGTCGACGTCCACAACTTCTTCTGGTTCACCTCCCACCCCTCGTCATCCCTACCAAACTCCTCCTCTGGGATCTCCTTCGCAACCTTCTTCTCGTGGCTCTTACTCGTTCCGGCTTCAGAAGCAGCAGGGCAGTGGTCAGTCGCAGGACCATCGAGAATCCAGCGACCGAGGGAGTCTTTATATGGCCCCTTGGTTGGCTCATAGTTCTGGGGGTTGTCGTAGCTTGCAGAGTTCTTGGTGTAGTGTTCCGAGGAGTTGTTGCTTGCGGTGGTATGACAGTTGGGGGAACCGGATGCGGCTTGGGCGTCCATCTTTGGGCTATAGTAACGTGTTAGCTGATATTCTCACAGTTGAACCTTGGATATTGAGGACTTACTTTTGTGCGGTCTTGTATCCGCGCCATCGTTCTTGATATTGGCATGGGGGGGCGGGTAGATTGAGCCGCCAATCTCCTTTGCCTTGCCCACCTATTCCACAGCCCCTGGGCTCCTCGTCGTGTTTCTGTAGAGATCGGGCATTTTGACGACGAGAGATCAAGGTCTAAAATCATGGTTGGCCTATGCCCACAAATTATGGTAGGAGGCGTAGAGTAGGCTCTTACGGGTCGACGTCTATGCAGGGGACGACGCTGGGCTAGATCTATGAACGACTGGAGCTGGTGCCTAGCGCTTGATAGTTGAAGTATGTTTGTCGAATAACGGATTACGAAATATTGAGGTATGTTACTATATAGTAAATGTTGGGTGAGTGTTGGGAATAAGCTATTGCGTTGCGAACCAAGCTGCTAATCCAGATTCGGCCGCGTCCGGGTGGAATCGAGGCTAAAGCTATATCGCTATGGGCGTTTTCACTGTATCTACTTGGCTGGCCTACGGGAAGGAGGGCACTCTCGAGGAAGTAAGTTCATATTTTCCATTTCTCCGTTTTTCCATTTTGCGAAGAATACAGGGCGGCTTGCCGTCGTTAGATTCTTCGGTGATAGTCTACATGTCACGGCAGGAGATCGAGTGGAGGCCTGTCGTATACCTTCAGGCGTGTGCTTGATTGATGGAAGTCTAATTGCCAACGCGGTCCTATGAAGGAGACCGCCTAATGATATGGCGAGTGCAAAGGCATGATGCGGTGTGGCGATGTGACTCATTGAAGGGATGAGGCCCTTGTGGACTTGCCAATCAGTTTGCGGACTTACCGCAAAGCGTCAGTTAGACCTGGCCTGTGACTGGTTTCACTTGGTCCATTTGCAATGTTGAACTGCCAATCCAGAATGTTTGATGAGTTACGGCGACCGGAGTTTTCTATGTCCTTTCAGGTTGTTGATGTGGAAAGGTAAACCGTCTTTGTTGACTTTTACTAGCCATAAACGTTAGTTCTTACCCTCCACTCGTTTGGCATTTACATATCCACACCTTATCACCAGACTCAATGATTCCAATCTCAACAGCCTGTCATCGCAGCAAAACCAACATGGCGAACTTCCTTGCAAGATGCGGAACATCCTTCTCCTCGTCCTCTTCATATGAGCTAGCAAAACCAGAGTCATTGAAGCCAGAGCCATCCAAGCCAACGCCATCAACACGACAGCCCATCAGGCGTCCCACGGCAAGTTGCCAAGCTTCAATCGACCTGGCAGAATCATCCCCCTCTTCTCGCCCAGCCACCCCCTCATCTTCCACACGGGGCCCTTCCTGCCGTTTGCCTTCCTCGCCGGTGGCCATACCTCGGCGGCCTTCCCGCCCTCCTCTCGGGCATGCCCCATCACTCAACACCCCAGCTTCTGGACCGTGGCCCCAAACTGCTCATCGTCAGCAGGGAGACGGTCCGTCTCCCCACAGGGGATATGAGTACATCTCTACGGTGATTGCGGAGAGGGCTGAGAGATTGTGCGTAACATCCTCATTTCCAGGACTCATCCTCTTTGCATCACCTAAAGAAAGAACGTGCTAACCAGTTACAGTGATGGGCGGTTGAGAAAGAAGATGGGTGGACTGGGACTGGGACCAACTAGCATTGCCAGGCCCCCTGCCAACCCTCCTTCTCAAGCTCCCCGTGTACCTCATCAAAACGCACCAACCCGGCCAGCTCGTCCATCCACACCACGCACCGCCCTACCACACCACCATGCCAGACGCCGCCGCACTGAAGACTTTCCCAGGCCAAACCGCCCCGCTGAATCAAACACTAAAAGGTCCACCTGTCAAAGTGAGCGTGTTTGGTTGGTCCCTCGTTCTGCACTAAAGTCTCCTCGTGACCCAACCCCAGAGGCGTCCGCCGGACCAAGGTCTGCGGGAGATCCATCTGGTGACTCAAACGCCGCCGGTTCTATCGGACCAAGCTTCGAGCGCAAGCAGAGGGTGAACAGCGAGCAGCCAGTTGAAAGCCTCGAGAGTGACAAATTCGAGAAAGTGTTCCGTACTCCGACCGCGCCGACTCATGCTCGCAACCTGTGGAATCAGCCGTCTGGTACACCGAATTCTGCGTGGAAACCCGTTAGCAGATCCGCAAGCTCCTCGAAGGCAGCCTGTTTTGATCTTGGCTCGAGCAGAAAAGACATGGGAAACGAGCAGGCGAAGGGAAAAAGCGGAGAAAAGGTCCAAAAGATGGCACTGCCAACATCTTTGGCAGAATAATGTTGAAAAGGAGGGAGTGATCTGAAGACCAGGGCGGACGACACTGTGGTTAGCGACGAGTTTAGAATAGAGGGCGTTTCGCCGGAGATGTGGTTCCAGATGCTAGGTGGAGTCGGCTTCAATACCGGAACTAGTAATACCGTCAGCACATAGAGACAAATAGCGGTGGTTTATTATGCTTCTCTTTATTCTCTCAAATGCAGCTTTCACTAGCTGTCTCGATGCTTATGTATCTATACACTCCCACTCATGTTGACTCGCTATGTTTTGAGACTCCCAGTCCCCAACGCCATCGCTTCTAAATCAAGTGTGGAGCGGCCGTATGAAAACGCCTGCCCATCCCATATCCTCGGCATCTGCCCATCTATGCTTACAGATCCCCATATACACATGTATATATCGTATCATCATTGCTCTCGCCTCTTCTCTCTCGCTCTCTCTACTTTTCGTCTTTGCTCCTCCTCAACTCTCGCGGTGTAACCTGCGTCAGCAGATTAAGCGACGCTCCCGGACATAGTCATAAAGATGGCCTGCAGGGCTAGCGACATACTCCAAATCCCGACCTTCTTGAAACGCTTCAATCGCTGCTCTCGGCTTGACACATCCCTCGCAAAAGCCTCATATATTTCGGCCGACAAATCCTCCATAAGTCCACAATCGTGAATCGTCCAACTGCCATCAAACTCCCCCACCTTCTTCACAATGCGACACTGAATCGGAATGAACGTCTTGCGGCTATTAATATACGCCACAATGGGCCTAATCAATGCTTGGTTGATGTATGATAGGTCTGAGGTGTAGAGAGGTACGCTGGCGCGAACGCTGTTGAGGGCGACGCGCATATCCATGACCAAAAACCTACTATCCCTCGCTTCCTGCATCTGCTTATCGAACTTCGCCTGAGCCTCATGCCCACGCAGGTCGTCGACGTGCGGCTGGTTCTCCAACAGATGGCGATACCGGGAGTTGGTGACACTCGCCTCCAATCGGTCATATAAGTCGGAGACGAGCGCCCCGATACTCTCGTCCGTATCGGTCGGGAATACGATGTCGGCCACGATGTCGACGTTGCCTTCGTAGATCCAGCCGAAGAGGCCTTCGACGCCTTTGTTGAGGTGGTCGATTTTGAGGCCGTCGATGCGCATTCTAGAGTGCTTCTTCCAGAGCTGAGGGTTGTCGAAATCGGTTTCTTGGCCGCCTACTGCACTCAAAGGTGTGCCGTTTGGGTGGTGGTGCACTGGGCTGTGACTTTGGTGCGGGTGAATGTTGAATAGCGAGCCGTCGAAGGAGCCGCCCATTTGGTTGGCGGAGAGGAAATCGTAGAAGAGCCACTGTTTCCTCAACTGCGGCAACTCAGCCGTAAACACGGACACCGAGTACGGTCTAAAATTATTAGGTTGATGAATAGTAAGCAGTAAATCCTCCATCTTAAAATTCTCAATCTCGAAATCTCCAATCGTGTGTTTATGTTTATACGTCCGCGGATCGACATATTCATCCGGCCAGACGACGTTAGTCCGGTCCACGACACCACGAATTCCCTTGATCTCTACGTCCTTGAGGAGGCCCTTCCCATTCCACCATTTCGCGAAGGAGAGCGTGACATTCACAGTATCTATGGTGACGTCAAACTGCGTATAATTCCCATCATCCTCCGGCTGGGCAATCTCAGCACTTACCGCCGCCGTCAGGCCACCATGTTGATTCTGATGCTGCGCTTGTCTCTGCGCCGCAGCCGTGGCCGCCGCCTCCATAGACGAGCCCTTGCTTACCTTCGCCTTCTGGTTCCCCGCCCTGCGAGACACAAAGACGTTGCGGAAGGAGATGACTCCGTCTCTCCATTTTGGGACCACCGCATTCTCAAAAACAACCTTCACCCCCGTGCTCTGCGTCAGATAATCCCCCACCCATCTCGCTAGCGTCTCTTGTGCGGCCACGGTATTGATCAAAAAGATCAGCAAGGACACAAACGTCGTCGTGCCCAAGAGGATCCACACAATATGTCCCAACACAAACCAAGACACAAACGCGCTCCAATCATCCACATTCCACGGCCTGACGGACCGGATAGTGAGCCACTTAAACCTGACCTTCAACCTCGACCAGAATCCCGTCGCAGCCTCCAACAACTCCTGCTTCGTAGGTCTATGGGGCAACTGCGGCAGTTTCGGGAGATGCATCTCGGGTAGGTGCAAGTCTGGAAGGTGGAAATAGCTATGTGGCGTCTCCCCCGGCGGCGGATTTGTGCTAGGCAGCACAGGCGGGGGGTCAACGGGCTTGGTATGGCTGCTGGGCGGCTTGTCGATGTGTGGTTGGCCGGACGCTGGTTGCGTAGGTTGCCTTGCGCTGCCGTCTGGGTCCAGGGGGGGTGGTTTGGTGGACTCGGCGCGTATGGATGTGAGTGGCCCCGAGGAGGTTTCTTGTTGGATTTGGATGCGGCGACTGCAGTCGGGACAACTGCCATGGTTGTTGGTTATGGCGCGCTTCCATAGTTGGCTTGAGAGTATGCTCTTCTTGGTCTGGCGTATGCTTTTTGCTGCTGCAATACTACTCTCTACCACCGCCGGGGCGCCATGATTGTTCTTTGACGCTGGCTGTATGCCGTACAATAGGATGCCGCCGCTAGTGAAGCTTCGTCGCGTCGCGTATTGTGCGATGACTGGTGATGGTGCAGTGGATGCAGTGAACAGTCTCGCTCGCGGTCCTGCGGGAGGTATTGCGTGAGGCCTTACGACGCTTGAGAATTTCGCAGATCCGTTTGCACTCCTCCTCCCCTCCCCAAATATCCTCGTCGCACCCTCACCACCCTCCTTCCTCACCCCACCCAACCCATCATTAACACAGCTTTTCCACAATCCCACCCACAGCTTTCCAGTCTTTCCAGAAAGAAAGGTCGCCATTTCAGCTCATGTTGTAAGCGTTTGGTAGCCTGTTGAAGACTTTTGTTGCTGTGACGTCCTTCCTGGCCGCTTCTCCCTTATCCGGCAATTAGCTGGAAGCAATTGAACGTTGGTAATGTCCTCAGTCGTGGAGAGTCGTGAAGAGAATTGCTGATTAAGCGACGAAGTATGCGGTTCTGAGTTTACCATGACGGCAGAAGATCTTGGTTATCGGCGCGAAAGACGATGATCCCTGTCTGGCCCGTCGCAACCGTGGCCGATGAGGCTAACGGGATTGGGACGGCCTGGACTTCTGTAAGCCACAACACCAAGAGCTGAGATAAATGAGAACCAGCTGGTGCGTCCTCTTTACTTGAGTTGCATAAAGCTGGGATTTAATGATATTCTTGACTTTGGAGCGGTGAATGGTTAGCTTGACTCTTCCAGTTGAGTTATCAAAAGTAAGCTACAGTTGGCCATTCGACAAATACCCAGGGTACCCTCATTCTAGAAGTATTGCTTAAGTACAAACAAGACCAAGTCAAACTCGCAAATGGGATTATTCGGAGAAGATGGAAAGGAGGGGCGTGAGGAGTCGAATTGAGCGAGACATGAGGCTGCGCATTACTCCAGCAGCCTACTGCAATGTGCTTGCATACTGTAGTGAATGAGTTCTGCTCGCCGCCTGCACGGTCTGTATATTCTGCTCACGCAATGCAGGAGCGCAACAAGTGCTATTACCCCCGTATTGGTCCAAGTCCACCCTGTGATGTGGTCTCTGTGTCGCTGTATTTCGACGGAAACTTGGGGAGCCTAGCCGATGCCGTTGTGCTCAAAAAACCCAGCGTTTGTTGACTCTTCGTCAACCGACGTCTTGTTGATACCGAGGAATGTCTTGTTCATTATTCACCAAGGTCAGATTCAGAAAGACACTACAAGGCATGAGACCGCTGTTACAAAACTAATGTTCTTCTTGTTCTGCTCTAGAAACATAAAATCCGGCCATCATGGTAATCTGTAAAATGAAAGCATTGCTCAAACGCCAACCCAACTCCGTAAGAACGATGTCCACTATCTTTAGTTGGAAACCTTTTTCAAGTCTTCTCCGTGTTCATTCACCCTTCATAATCAACTCTCCATATTTCTCAGCGTTCGCGCCTCACAAACCGCCGAACAGCTCGTCGTCCTCTTGCTCCATTCCCTCAACGAAGACCAACCTGGTACCATTACCAGTAGTCTGCCAGATATCAAGCTCCGTATACTCCTCAACCGCCTTCTGGAACTGATCCACGGTAAATCCCTTTGCAATGACACGTTCCTGGACCTTCCTCACACTCAGCTCGCCACTCTCGGAACTCTCATCCAGACAACTGCCCGCCGCCGCAAGTGCTCTAATAAGATTGAAGATCCTCGAGGATGGCGTAGTATCACGTCTATACCCCCCATCACCCTCCGCGTAGAGAGATTGTTTGGAAGCGTCAATGAGGCGGAGAGCCTCATCTACGTCTTCTTGCACCACCGCATTGCTGAACCTCAAACGTGCCAAAGCTTGGGACAGTCTCAAAACGCCGAGGAGTGTACGAGGCGAAGTGTGCGAGAACTGCTTCTTAGCCTTCTCATCCCTCCCCTGTTGATCCCTCATCTTCACATACGCCTTAACCATATACTCGGACACCTCATTCGGGACAGTCGGTCTATAGGTCCTAGCTTGAGAGATGTATTGGCGGACTTCATGCGGCGTGAATATGATTTCGGACTCCGAGGCGGGCGGGTGCTTGTTGTGCATGTGCACGTAAGTTACGTGCTTGGCGAGCTCAGCGTCGGTGTCACGGGACGGTTTGTCCAGTATCAAAAACAGGACATCGAATCTAGACAGCAGCGCGGCGGGGAGGTTGATGTTCTCCACCGGACTCAGCCTTGGGTTATAGCGGCCATAAAGAGGGTTGGCGGCGGCGAGGATGGAAGTGCGAGCGTTCAGGGTTGTGGAGATGCCCGCCTTGGAGATGGAAATGGTTTGTTGTTCCATGACTTCGTGGATCGCGGTGCGGTCCGAATCATCCATCTTGTCGAATTCGTCGATGCAGCATATGCCGTTGTCGGCGAGGACGAGCGCGCCGCCTTCGAGGACCATTTCGTCGGTGACGGGGTCGCGCATGACGGCGGCGGTGAGACCTACGCCGCTGGAGCCGCGTCCGGTGGTGTAGACGCCGCGCGGCGCGACCTTGGTGATGTATTTGAGGAGCTGGGACTTGGCTACTCCGGGGTCGCCCATCAGGCAGATATTTATGTCGCCTCTGATGCGCATACCATCTCCCATCTCCTTAGTCACGCCACCGACGAGGAGGAGGAGCAGCGCCTTCTTGACGTCCAGGTGTCCGAAGATCTCTGGAGCGATGGATTTGGCGAGGTATTCGTAGATGTATCCGCTCTGGCGGTAGGGCTCGATGCGGGAGAGCATGTTTGCAGAGGCGCTCATTTCTTCATAGGCTTTTTTGTGCTGGGTTACGTGTTGGGCCTCGAGGTAGGTGTCGGTGAGGAGACCGGCGCGGATTGCCTTGAAGCCTGTGTAGGGCGTTGGGAGGAAGATGCCAGCACAGTCTATCAAGTCACCTGGGGAAATGCGACGGACCAGTGCGCCATGGCAAAGGATTGTAAGTTGGCGCGGAATGTGGCCGACGGGGACTTGGTCGGGCACCTCCTGGATCCTGACTTCCTGGAAAGCATGGAACTTGCTCGCACGGGTGGATGGGAAGAGCTGGCCCTTTGCGCCGTTCTTCTGGCAGTCTGCGGATGGGCAGACGGTCAAAGGCATGTACGATGTTGTGCCGACTGGCTGGAAGACTTCGGAGCCGCAGGTGTCGCACGAGAAGGCGTTGACTTGCATGGAAGGCTTGACGTCTGAGACGCGGGTCGCGATGCCGCGGACTGTGATTAAGTGGCCCAGATGCTCGCCCTTTACCTCGCGGACGGCGAGGGCTTTGACTGGTTTGCCTGTAATCTGCGTTCTTGGCTTAAAGTTCAAGCTGTATCTGCGAGTGAGCTCTGCTGGAAAGAGGTTTGGAATCTCGGTTTGGTCTTCCGTGTTCTCGGCGGCGATGTTGACGGCTGCGTTGCGTTGGGAGCGTTGCGACAGGATGACATCCAAAACATCGTCCTTGAAGCTGATGCCGCGCGTCGGCTCTGGTATCACCTTGTCGATTGCTCTTGAAACGATCTCGAGGTAGTGGTGGGTGTTTGACTCGATTGACTCGACGAGCTTGAGGAAGATGTTGTCGTTCTGGAGGACGTTCTCCCACACCTCGAGGTCGGCAAGGTCAACTGTGATCTCGTCCTGCTCTCTGTCGGCGACCTTTTGCAACAGCTCCATGTACTTGTGTATTGGCTCGCGAGCCCTTTGCTTTGCAGCTCTCCTTGCGCGCTGTGCGACATTTGCTTCGTCATCGCTGTCTAGGAAATCGTAGTCCTCATCGTCGTCGTCCAAGTTCATGTCCTCGAGAGCAACCTCTGCTTCTGAGACCATGGACTTAAAGTGCTGCAAGAAACCCTCCAATTCATCTGTATGGTATGTTAGCTGGTGCGAAGCTCATTATAGATATGCGCTGGCTTACGCTGTTGCGCCGTGTAGTCCACCTGCTGGCGATAGTTCTGGAGTGCGGACATTGCGCCGAGTGCCCCTTGATTGCGGGGATGTGTTCAGGACTATTTAATTGCGCTTCTTTGCTTCAATATGATCACTGGCAGTCGAATCGTGGATGTAGTGGCTGAAACTGACTTGCGCAGTGTTGTGATGGTTTATTGTTGTGGTGGTGGAAGTTGGGTTACCAACGTTGTTGGTACAGAAACGGATTGTCGCTGGGCTTTGCCGCTGGTCAATCTTGCGATGGCGCGAGTCGCGTAAAGAGAAAGCCACAGCACGCGTCGCAGGAATGCACTTTACGCGTGGGACCAAAGAAGACTAGCGGGTTTGGGGCTGGGGCAGGCCCATGCGACGCTAGTCGTTCGGCCGAGGTTCGGCTGAACTAAGCCACGAGCACGGGGAAGTTGGGGGTCACTGTGGGAAGCTGGACTTCTCCAAATAACAATTCAGAGCTTCACTCTCAATCGCCTTGTTCTTTATACTTCTGTATACTATAACGATTTGCTGTACTTCCATCTATCGTCTTCAGCTTGTATATACCAGTGGTTGCCCCTTCCCTGCTGTAATCATACGCAATGGCACCCAAGAGGGGACAGGCAGCGCCTGTGGAGTTGTCGCTTATACACCTGAAGAACTGCTTGGTCAACCTTCCATCGTCTCTCGAGTCACTGCTTGTAAATAGTAATACCGTAAGCACTGTCTATTCTGCAATGACGAATCCATTCTAATATCTTCTTAGGCTGCACAAAATGTCATTGTCGAATTATCATACAAGCATACCCCTCCACCAACCAGTTCTGGAGAGAAACAACCTTCGGTCCAAAAGTCAATCTACGTAGGATGGACAGGCATGCAAAGCAAGCGCAAGCTCACCCCCCTTGTCTCCCGAGACGGCATAAGCGGCGTGCGCGGTAACAGCACCAGTTCAGGCCGCGACCAAGAAGCCCCCCTCGTCGAAATCGACTCAACATTCGCCCGCACCCTCGGCTTATCAGACGGCCAAAAAGTCACTGCCAGCTTACACATCGACCCGCCCCTCGCACACACAGTGAACATCGAGCCCCTTACATCCGCAGACTGGGAGATCATTGAGCTGCACGCAACTTTTCTGGAGCTTAATCTGTTGTCGCAAATACGAGCACTACCGAACCCGAATTATGCTGTGCCTAATGGCCCGCCAGTCAGAGCACATCCACTCACTCTTCACTTGTCGCCGACGTCCACGGCGAATATAATTGTCACATCTCTGGTACCAGCGCTGTCGTCTTCGAGCCCATTTGCGAAGATCGGCCCAGACGCAGAAGTCATCGTTGCCCCTAAGACTCGAAAGTCAACACGCACGTCCGCCCGCGACGCCCGCTCCGCCTCCGGCGCCTCACGCAAGAGTGTTCGTGGTGGGAGCTCGGGACGCACAAAGGCAGAGAAAGAAGCAGACGAGCGTCCAGCACTCCTCCTCCGTGGACTGGACAGGAGTAAATGCTGCGAGTACTTCGACGAAGACGACAAGCAGAATCCTCAAACTCTGGCAGTCTGGCTGGATAGAGATGTGATCGAGAGTAAGGGGTTAAGGGGCGTGAATTACGTAAATGTCACGGTTATAAAACCTGCGGGTCTGGAAGCACCCGTGGATCCGCAGAAGATGCAGCAGGAGGCTGAGGCGGCGGGGGACGCGGGGAGGCCGGCTGAGAAGGTTGTTGCGAAGCTGGTGGCTTGGGATGATGCGCCGGATAGCAGACATGTGGCTTTGTCCTCAGTGCTGTGCACCAGCCTCGGATGCGCTGGATTCGTGGGTGGATTGGTCAAGATTCAGGCCGCGCCCCAGCAGATGCCGCTGCCGCAGAACATTATGAAGGAGTCTGGCCAGGCCAGTGATAGCACGGTGCAGAAGCTGAAAATTTATCCTTTTATGTCTTCGGGTGCGAAGCAGAGTGAGGGGATTAAGTTTGGGGGCGAGTCGAAGGCGGAGAAGGAGGAGGGGGCCAAGAGAATATTGAAGGCTTATGGGAGGTTGATGAATGGGGATGGGATCCTTGACGGGCCTATCACTGATGGACTTGTTCTTCCGCCACATGAGGATTTGAAGCGCTCTTCTTCGTGGGAGGGTGGGATTATCCGCTTCGATCCATCTGTGGCGGCGTCTGAGCCCGGAAAGCAGCCTTGGAGCTGGTTTGTGGCCTCGGAACGCAAGTTCGCTATCGAAGTCCAGAACGCCATACCCGCCCCTGGCGCGATTGCAGCAGGCACTCCCACGGGCGAGCCTCTTCCAGCCGAAGCCCCTCAACTAGTTGGCATCGACAAGCTGATCAACCAGTTAGAGGGTCACCTCTCCCATCTCTCTGGCGTCCTTCTCACTGGTGGCCTCGGTGCCGGAAAGAGCTCAGTCGCACAGCTTCTGGCTCACAGGCTGCAAAGGGACAACCTGTTCCACACGACCTACTTCCCTTGCCGAAAGCTTGTCACCGATGAGACTCGCGTAGCTAGCATCAAGGAAACACTCACCAGAGTCTTCATGGATGCCGGCTGGGGCGCTCGTCTCGGGGGCCAGTCCCTGGTCATCCTAGATGACCTGGACAGGATCTGCCCCGCAGAGACTGAGCTCGAGGTCGGCAGCGAGAATGGCAGGAGTAAGCAGATCAGTGAGATTATCTGCTCGATCGTGAAGCAGTACTGCGGCCGAGAGACCGGAGTCGTGCTTCTCGCTACCGCACAAGCGAAGGAGTCCCTTAACAACGTCATAATCGGTGGGCATGTTGTGAAGGAGATTCTCAGCTTAAAGGCGCCAGATAAGGAAGGCAGAAGAAGGGTAATGGAGATGGTCGTCAAGCAAAACGTCGTCGAACCTGCAGCTACTGCTGAAACACCCCGCAACAGCGGCAGTCGTCCCCCAACCGCAGACGGCGAGACCGACGGCGACGACGGGGGGGGCTGGATGTCCGCAGAGCCAAAGTCGAAGTCCTCCAACGCTGACGCGGAAGGCTTTGTGCTTGGTCGTGACGTCGACTTCCTCGACCTCGCCGGCCAAACAGACGGTTACATGCCAGGCGATCTCGTCCTGCTCGTCCAACGAGCCCGCAACGACGCCTTAATCCGCTCCGTAACCTCAACTTCCAACACCGTGCAACTCGAGCGTGAAGACTTCACCACAGCGTTAAAAGGATTCACGCCTGCATCTCTCCGCAACGTCACCCTGCAGACTTCCACAACCACTTTTGACAGCATTGGGGGGTTATATGAGACTCGGAAGATTTTGTTGGAGACTTTACAGTACCCCACAACCTACGCACCCATCTTCGCCCAATGCCCCCTGCGCCTGCGGTCCGGCCTCCTTTTATACGGATACCCCGGCTGCGGCAAAACTATGCTGGCCTCTGCCGTAGCGGGGGAATGCGGATTAAACTTTATCTCCGTCAAAGGGCCCGAAATCTTGAACAAGTATATCGGCGCGAGTGAGAAGAGTGTGAGGGACCTCTTTGACCGTGCGGAGGCGGCGAGACCGTGCGTGTTGTTTTTTGATGAGTTTGATTCCATAGCGCCGAAGCGCGGACATGATTCGACCGGCGTGACGGATCGGGTGGTTAATCAGCTGTTGACGCAGATGGATGGCGCTGAAGGCCTTTCAGGCGTGTACGTGCTCGCCGCCACTTCAAGACCTGACCTGATCGACCCCGCTTTGTTAAGGCCTGGAAGACTCGATAAGTCACTTATTTGCGACCTGCCCACCTTCGACGACCGCATTGATATTCTCCGCGCCCTTGGCAAGAAGTTGAAACTCTCGCCTGACGTCCTAGACGGTCCTGAAGGTGGCCTTCGCGAAATCGCCTCCCGGACAGAAGGGTATTCTGGCGCGGATCTGCAGGCCTTGGTGTCGAACGCACAGCTGGAAGCTATCCACGACATGCTGGGGGACGCGGATATGACAGTAACCAAGAAGTCGGGAAAATCCACAAGCAGTTCCTTAACTGGTGCCTCGGTTGGGATACAGGAGTTTTTGCAGTTTAGATATGGGGAGGCGGAGGCACAGGCTGAGGCTGAGACGCTGGCGAAGGCGGGGACGAATAGGAGTAAGAGATTGGCGGAGGAGGCGGGGATTAGGGCGAAGTTGGCGATGATTAAAGAGACGAAGAGGAGGCAGAAGTTGGCGCAGAGGGGTGAGCTGGGGAAGAAAGAGAGGGAAGAGGAGGTTAAGGAGCAGAAGGAGGTTATGATTCAGTGGCCTCATATTATGAAGGCGTTGGAGAGCACCAGAGCATCTATCTCGAGTGATGAAAAAAACAGACTTCAAAAGATCTATTCGGAGTTCATCTCGGCACGTAGCGGCGACATGCCAAACGGCCAAGGAGGTACTGAGATTGGCGGAAGGACTACTCTTGCCTAAGAGGCGGTTCGAAGATGGGGTGGTAGTAAGAGACTCGAGGCATGAGGTTAAAGGGTCAAAGAGCAAGCAAGCGTAGGTGCACTTTTGGCGTTCGGGGGGGTTTCTCTTTTGTTGGAGCGGTACCGGACATTTAAGCCTGAATAGACACGAGATATGTACAAAGGATATTGTATACATACCTTACCCCCATCTCCTCTCCCTCGTTATTGTTCACCATATTGCCTTCCGTATGTAGGCACCTATCACCAACGCACGAAGGGTCTGTTGTTTCAAGAGAATGGCTGTTGCAGTTGTCATATTCTGCAAAAGCAACACACCCGCTGAGATCACAAGCACCAGAATCACAACAAAACCTAGCCATAAATAAGCTCCACCACTGCATCTTGACTTGGACGTATTTTTCCATCAGAAAATCGACAAGCAAAACCCTCAACGTTGCCACAACCCTACAGGACTTCAATTGTCGCAGCGAAGCTCTCCCAGCGCCGCAACCCACCATTACCTAACACCTGCTGCGACAAAACTTCTCACAATTACCACGACCTCTAACGGACTGGATGTCGATCCCCACAACAGGCTCGGGGCTACTCTAAGCCACACTAACTTATCGAGATCATGGCGCGCCACAATGACACAACCACAACCTCTATAACAGCCGCTTCCCGTTATTGCCTTGTATTTACCATCTCATAGGCACAAGATGGTAAAAATAGGGTAAAAATAGGGGCCTAATCCGGGATTGAACCGGAGACCTCTTACATTCCAGCGTCTTTCAACAACCCAAAGCAAGAATTCTACCACTGAACTATCAGGCCTGTACTGTTGGATTTTGCATAATGCATGTTAGGTTCGAAAACAAAAAGGAACGGGTGCGACGGTTGCGTTGCCTCTATTTTGGGACGGCAGAGCGCAGAGGCAGGGATTTTTGTCAGCTTGGCAATGGCGCAGGAGGACCCTGGAAAAGAGCATGTTGGGAAGGGCCAGGATGAGAAGTCGAAAAGGGAAGTGGATGTTGTCGAACGAGTGATTCCCACCATCGCCGGCTCAACATCTCTCCAACCAACAACTCCACCCCTTCAACAGTATCAACGAGCATCATTGCGCTGGCAGCGCCAGGACAAGAGCGGCACACACAAGGCAAATCATGCAAAACTCTCAAGCCCCGCCGCTTCGCATTCGCTCCACTAAACATCCATAACACCACCAGACGGCGAATATAAACACTATAGACTTGCCTATTCTCGATCAATACCGGAGAGCGACGGAACACCTTCCCCCTCCTCAGCTCCCAGATGCATGATGTGACGACGTATCGCATCCAGGAAGAACGAATCCCCGGTGGCAATGCCTTACGAAAATATGGCGTTGTCCTTCGTAGACGCTCCCTTCGCTGGTGTTGTTGTTCTGACTGCGGACGGTGAGGAGACACGCAACCAGCCATGGGAACGGGTACAGAGTGTGGATTCACGGTCTCCATACAAAATTGATTAGCACTACGCTCAATCCGCCATGTATAATATTATATACGCATGTTAGCACGTGGTGCTGCCCGTTACATGCCGACAGAAGGAACAGTCTCTTTGAATCTCTGTAGCACGGTTAATCCGAATCCAATCTTCACGGAGGAGCTTACTGATCGTCAACGCTGGATCCACCCAAGTCATTTGGAAATTGTGCATGATTGAGTAATTGAAAATACAAAACAAAAGTTGCTTTCTCGGGGATAAATCACATCTGACAAGGTAAAACAACCACTCAGTAACAAGAAGATCGGCCTATTCCGTCGCGACTCCATCCGCAAATCATCAAGAGCATAATAGTGGAGTGTCAAATTGGTTGCCTCTATTCACTAAAGATCTTATTGATTCGATGTCTACTACCAAGACCTATCCGATTGTCGTGCTAAAAAGGCTCCATACGCCGCAAAGAATGCATGCATGCTCCCATGGATATCGCTCACTTTTGTCCTTCCTGCGTAAATGCTCGCTCAAACGCCTCATATGCCCAAACATATCGCCTGAAATTCCGTGTAACCATGCTACGACCCTACCACTTCACCACTTCATCTCCTCTCCCGAGACTCAAGAACTGTATCTTCCTCACCATCAGTCTCCGTATCGCTCCCACTAACACCATCATCATCCTCCGTCTCGTCAAACTCATTCTCACTCTCACTATCCGCCTCCGTCTCCCCCGCCGTCTCATCCTCCGTCTCATCCTCATACTCCTCCTGCATCCCCGGCACCCCTTCCCAAGCCTTATATTCCCCATCCACCCACCTTCTACTCTTCGGTAAGTGATAAGGATCAAACGGAAAATACGCATCCAACTGATGCCAGCTCTCCGTCTCCGCACCACCCTCTGTCCCAAATCCCGTATCCCTCAACAAGCCCAGATCACCATTTTGTTGGTTTCCAGCTCCGAGCGCAAACTGGGATAGGCGGATCCGCTTGTTGGTAGCAAGCAGCGGATACACGTACATAAAGTTCAACTGCTTTGCCGTCTTCGCGAACTCCTCCACGATGGCTGGTGCGCAGATCTTCAGCGGGTTGAGCTTGGAGTAGATTGTGCGGTTGAGCAGCTCTTTCACGCCAGCGCGCCATTCGAGGTCTTTGCCGATATATTCCTCCTCATCAACCTCAACAGCGATTTCGTTACCATCCTCGTCGACGGTTGAGGAGGAGGGCGAGACGATGAGATCGCGCCAGCGGAAGCAGAAGATGTACAGCAATGCTTGGGTAGTGGCGTAGAAGGTGGAGTAGCGCTGCAGATCTGGACCGCGGCATGAGACTTCGTTTTCGGCGCGGATGATGTCGAGGTTGACGCCGATGTAGTTGAAGACGTCACGGACGACGTGGGGGAGGACATTTGCGCCGCGGGAGACGAAGGACGCGAGGTATGCTGCTGCGGACTGCTTGAGCACTGCTGGGCGGCCTGATTTGAATGCCAAATCAACGCATTCTCCTGCAAAGGTGTCGATAAGATGCTCGGACGATTGTGCAAAGTGGAAGAGTAGAAATTGAGTATGTCTCGAGCGGTACGTCGGTAATATGATATTGCGGAAGTGGTTGAGGAGGGTATCGAACATGTTAATGGCGGCCGTGCTGTCGGGCTGATAAAAATATGGGCTGTAAAGCTCGAAGAGAGTATCCATGATGGAGTCCAATTTCGCAAGGTGCTCCTGCATATGTTTGCGCTTGAGCTGACCAGGGTCCAAGTCATCGTCCGAGTTGTCGCTATCACTCTGGCTGTTCTCGGAGTCGTCGCTGCTGTCGTTGCCATCCGCGGAAAGGCCCAAAGTTTGGGAAATATGTGCTAGTTCATCGTCATCCACTTCGTCCAGGGCTACCTGCATCTGCACGTCGATTGTGACAACCTTCTCCGTGATAAGTGAGAAGATGTCACCTTTAAGCTCTGGCGCGTAGTCGAGAATTCGTATCAAGTTGTTGACATAATGCATATGCTTCTTCGTATTGTCGGTCGAAAATGAAAACCTGTCTCGTAATATGGGCGATAAAGTCCCAGACGCAGAAGGAATCAGACGCAGAAGGTACTTCAGCGCCATGTGTACTCTGCCGATTAGTTGCACTCTGCTCATATCAGGGCAGTCTGTTATTCTTCCACTCGTAAGGCGCACTAGAAACTGTCAGCTTCTTCATCATGCTTCGGCGATTAATAAGTAACGTACTGCCATTGAACTTATTCACCAGTATCCCCAGGACACCAGCTACTTGCGAGCCTTGTGTACTTGCAAGGTTTCCCAAGAAGCTCACAAATGCTCGTGCATATGTCTCATCCCTTCCCACCCACTCGCTGTTCAGCACTGCTTTGACAAGACCATCACAGTTCTTCCCTAACAGACTGACGCAGCTGGTGAGTGCTAGCAAATGTGCTTTCATATTCTCGTTGTCCTCCTTCCCTTGTGTCCTGGTACTTTTCGCAAAGATATCCTTCAGCGTATCGTATTTAGTATCGTCGCCGCCCGGCCGTATGTGCTCATCCAGTGCTCGTCTGACATATCGCCTCGTCTCCTCTGCAAGTGTCGGTGGGACATATTCTGTGCTGAACTCTTTCATCTCTACTGTCGGGTTGAATGTCACCAAGCGGGCGCGTTTCGCCGAGTTTGACATCGACGGACTATCGTTACCGAGCTCTGCCTCATCTGCTCCTCTCTTCGACCTCAGTAAGCTCTTCAAAGGTGTACTTGTACTCGAAGCTGAAGCAAATCTCGAGGTCTTCAGCTGCGCGATCGGACGGGCTGTCGCAGCCATCAAATCGCGAGGCACCATCTACGATGGGCAGGAACAATCTGGTCGGGTGTTTTGTGTTATGGTGTTGTCGTGGCCATAAGACAAACGGGGTATCAAGCAAGCAATGCGGTGCAAAACTGAAAAGTAAGTGTTTCTATGTAGAGCTCTATTTCGGACTGTGTTGTGGAAAATACAGCGCCGAGGTCTGCCCAAGATTTCACTATCGCGTCCAAAATTTTGGTGGTTGCAGACGTTGATCACCCCCCACTGTGGTTCGTGCCCCGTTTAATGTGGAGTCATCAATGAGCCCCCTACGTTGTGACGTCCTCTAGTCACACACGTGACAGCATTTAGCGCCAATGACCATACATTTGAGGTTGCCAAGTGCGTCAAATGTCTGTTTCGCCTGTACTGTACATCAAGCTTATCTTGCCGCGCTCAAAAGCGTAAGGAAACCATTGAGAGGATGTGGACGCAAATCAGCCAATGAACGGTAATATTACGATCACAGAACAAAACTTCCTCAGTCGGTAACTGAGCACAAGACACCAAGTCGACAACTGCGAGGACAATTAGTTGGGATCACCCCAGAGCTTATGATAGCCTAGAAGAAGAACCAGATTTGCATCTTTACCGGCGGCCAACGATATGCAGCCCACAGAATAGCAGAAAGTTATGGCGCTCAGTGAACCCACGAGAGACGGCTTTATGTAAGGTTGGCATTCCTAGTAAACTGTGTATCCTGGCATCCGCCATATAACCCTCCCATCTTGAGAAAGTTTCACCATGTCGTGCTGAGGAGCAAAAGTCTATCACAAGGCCTGCCCCCATGCTTTTATCCCTCAGCTCCCTGTACAGTCCGAAAGTATGAGGCAAAGCAAGAAGTACCCCTGAATTCATCAAAATCCTTCCGTAGCTGCTTCGAGTCTGTCCGTCCTATAACACCGGATCCATAGTGATCATAGAATCTTATAGGCCAAAAACGCCCATCCTCAGCGTGGTATCAAATGCTCTTAGAAAATGCCGATCTGGAAATTAGCATATCACCGAAGAAGGTAAATGATTAATAACCAGCTCCGCCTGCTGAACCGTTTTGGTTTCCAGACAGGCCACTTTCGTAGAGGGCGCCGAAGCCGGTTGGATCATGCTCGCTGGCCTCCGTCTGCTGACCACCAAGCAGGGGGTTATTACCGCCTTGTGGTGCATCAAAGTTACCACCAACAGGCGCGTTTGCTCCAGATGAGGCACCGCCGTCTCTGGCGGTGCCAAATCCTTGGCCTTGACTTTGTGGTCTATACTGTTCGGTCCTTGCGGATTGGGACTACACAGAGGTGTTAGGAAACTAGTCCTCAATCCAGCAAACAAGTTGATTGCCCTCTTCTGCCCCATTGCCAGGTGCCGGATAATAACGAACTTACCTCGCGGTACTTTGCTAAGTAGATCTTGAGTGCCTCAGCGTAATTTTCAAAACCTAGAGATGTCATGGCAAAAAGAATATCTTCGCCATTGACTGTCTTTCTCTTCTCCTGGTGGCATTTCTCGGAGGCTTATAATGGATTAGTATTATAATTCAGCATTCTTGAAAAATAGAGGCAACATACCTTCGCTGGTGATAAAGCTGATAAACTCGCTGACACACTCTTGCATACATTCTTTCGCCTCCTTTGCGATCTTTGCATTCTCTGGTAATGCCATTTTCATGATTCTGGCAACTGGTGCAAAGTTACGAATGTTAGCGTCAGATCCATTATCAGATTTCCTTCTAGATTTAGAAGCACGTCGTGGCTGCGGTTCCGGGGAAGACAATTCGTCGGACATGATATGACAGGTCGATTCGGTAGTACATGAAGATACTCAAGCCAGTCTCGCGACACGCTCGTTGAGTGGTCGACTGGAACAACATGCGCATAGGTGAAATGTGACAGAAAGAAGCGACACCAGTGGCGATGATATCGAGACATCTTGAGAGAGGATGCAACCACACGGAAAATTTTGAGGGAAAAGGAGACTAACCATTTGCTATCGGGAGCCACCTGTCCTGCTCCTTGACCTCGAATTCAAAGCTCATTCCGGCGTGTGGTGGGTCCCCTTGGTCCAAAGATTGCTCTCCGTTGTTTTCGGATTGTGCACCTTGTTCAACGTCCGGTTCTTTTGGAGGGGATGCCGACATGATGTATATTGGCTACCTGCAGGCCTCGGGTTCCAGCGTCCTTCTATTTCCTTGGTTGCCACGTTGGCTTGTGAAGTATTCTGCCGCAAGATTTCGGTAAGGCTTGCACGACTGTATGGCATTAAATGTCAGCTAAGCTGATCACCAACGATATCAAAAGTGTGTATGCCCTATCAATGGCATGAACTGACGTAGACGTGGGAGCTTGAAGCTGGGCGAGGTGCAGGAGTTGACTAACACAACAGAGGATGGGTATGCGCGATTCCCGTCAGCGGAAAAGAATTGTTACACCGTCCTTTAGTTGGATGAATAGGCGGTAGAATATTCTTTGGTCCCGAATTTAGTTGGATCGCGGAGGCCTGGTGCAGGCTGTCTACGGCAAGGTCACGTCAGCGCTTGGGCACGAAGATTGAAGAAGACTGGGGCGCAACAGAGACGGGATGATAAAATGCTAGATCTAAGACCTCATGTGCACCTGCAGTACAGAAAAAAACTTCAGGGCGTTCAAGATATGCTTACTTCAACTGAATGTCGAGGATGCGACCACTTGCGATACTGTCTGTGAACGGAGGAGGTTCAGACACGGCTTGAACTAGCTGCTTATGACGAACACAGAAACCCGAATTTGATGCGCGGAACGTTCGATGCGGTACAACAGCACGGTCGGCGTTATGCGACCTATCTCTGACAGGTAGCCGCGGGTTGATTGATTAAAGTGTCGAGAGATGCGAGTGGGAGAAGTGCAGGGCGCGTCGCGGATGTGATGATGGAGGTACTTTGTTGCGAGTCTCTCTATCGGACGGTCTAAGGACGATGTGCGGGGAATTTGGAGGTCCAAGCGTGGTACCTAGGGACGCTTTGTACTCGTTCGACACCGTTATCTTCAACGACATTTCAACCTCAAAAATTGAAATAAGAACAGCGAATTTACAGTAGTCTGTCTTCAAACTCGAGTACACTACAATGCGTTGTCGCCCAGTCCGGAACCGTCAAAACATAAACACGACGTCGTGGACAGCCAATGGAACGTGTGACGCCTCACGTTGTTTCAATCTGGTACACAACCACCACAGCCACAACAACCACAACTGGAAGACGGCGGAATGCAATGTCACTTTGGCGCGGTGTGCCGAGAAATTGTCCCTGGAGCATCACTATAACCGGTAGCCAGTATAAGATGAAGCTCGAGAGCTAGTTTCCACGTTGGGATGGACAGCTGCTGTCATCTGTCGCTAGCAATAGGTGGGTGTGGTGGGTTGTAAACAAGCACTCTAAGTGGTTACTCGTGAGGAAGTTGGGGGAGATTCGCTACCAACAGTGACTTTCCTTGATTCGGTGCTTGCGAAGCGGGACGACCCCCATCACAAGGTGACCTCTAAGCAGTGAGAAACAGTGTCAGCACGTGGAAAGTCTATGCGAGGCTGTGACGCCTCTTCTGAGTTGGAAACCAATTGTCCAGTCGTTTCGAGGAGAAGTGAGGCTCTCCTCTCACAATATTGGTCTTTTGGAACATGATGCAGCAGTTCGTGTCTTGTGTGTCTCTTGATGTCGATTATACCCTTGACCCCACGATCTTGAACCTTTTGACTTTTGGTTTTACCCCACCCACGCTTACTCTTCTAAGACAATGATTCACTTGGAGGCTACACCCGAGGTTGCTACCTTGAGGGTGCCGGAATTTCTTCATTCAAGCCAATGATAAAATGAGGCTTCACCATTCGCAGGATGATTGGCTAAGACTACGCGTTTCAGGAAATGAGCGCTTGCAGGATAATCAGCCCGGTTTTTCTATTCGTAGAAGCTAGAAAGCACGAAAATCAGTGCTTACAAGAGGATAGCCCATGGACATCACTTTGCATTACCAAGCTGAGCCATAGAGTAGCATACAATGCTGTGCTCAGCTGGACGGAACAGCGAAACGCTGACCCTAAAGACGAAGACAAAAAATAGCGGAGAATTATGGCTGTGCTACCTTCTGCATGAAGAGGGTCACATGGCGCTTCTTCAGCACATAGACACGTTCATGCAAGTCACCCACCAAAGCCATCTCATCCGTCGACTCATCTGTCGATTCATCCGTTCTACGGCATCCGTGGGCACAAGACGTTATACACCATATCATTCCAACAACGGCACCGTTACCGAGAAAGTGCCAACACTTCTCATCTTCAGATCTAAGACATAAGCCATGATTGAAATGTGATTTATGATGTGAGTGTTGCCTCAATTTATAGCAGCAGCCTAGTGTATGGCAGCAATGCATCTAAGGCGAACGTGGTTGGGCAGCAAGCGCCTCAGCCGCTGGGCGCTTGGACGAGGAATAGTGTCTGACAACACATCATTGTTGGTCAGCCTTATTTTCGTCCAAACTAGCCTAACCTAAAGTATGACGAAGGTCAAGCTAGGCATCTGAAAAACCCCAGAATGCCCTTGGCTATGCAATAGGGCATTTCTGGAATCGAAGCTGCTGTGCCAACCGGTTGACGTGTGTTGTGAAATCCCGAAAATTAAGCGCGCTTGCCGATAAGGTATGGGCGGCTGTGGTGAACTCTGTTATTCGACTAGAATATGGCTCTTGCAACGACCTTGACTCCAGACGCCTCGCTATGCCCTCCATCTAACCCTTCCCACCAGGTATCTCTGCCACCGACTGGTTGCCCTCCCTCCCACCTCGGTCTTCGGTATAGCTCTTCCACATTGACTCCCCTACGAACATCCGAGAGCGCTTATTGCTGGACAACCTGGATGTTGTTCTTCTTCTTCCACTTCTCCATCTCCTCCTGCTGCTTCTTGTACCTCGCGACCAAGTCGCCAAGCACCTTCTTCAGCCCCTCGGTGTTGGTCTCAAGTATTGGGATGACACTCTCGACTGTGCGCTCGATGAGGACGCCGTTGATCATGCGAAAACACTTGCGGTTTCCTGGGAGAGGTCTGAGAGTCTCCAAGACAAGCCTAGCAATGTGTTAATTTGAGCTCTATGCTGTCGCATGAAGAGACAGAGGTGCTGCTTGGCGACAAGAGGAAATCGATCTATTTAAAGATTGAAAGACGTACTTATGCTCATCGGCTTCCTGCTCAATACTTCCAATCTTCTCCGCGATCTGCTGGAGGGACGACTTGTAAGCGGAGTACTGGTTCTGCAGCTCTGCAATCTTGTTAGCTTCTCTCCTTTTCCCCCTGGCTGCCCGGTCACCACATTCATCAGGTATAATAAACTCACCCTGCTGCTTCTTAGCCGTAACTTGCGACGCCATAATTTCAATGTATAAGCTTTACTGAAGTGTCTCGAAGCTGTTTATAATGCTGTCATATTCGGGAACTGCCGCCCCCCCGCCGCCTTTCATCCTCATCTCAGCCTCGCGACTTGCGCCGCCAAAAAGGCGGCTGATTCCCCGGCCTATCAAATCCCGAAGATCACTCGAACGACTGCTTTGCGCCGAAACGTCCTACGTCTCCAGAATACATTATCTCCTCCTCAATACTTCTCCAACATATAATACAGTCAACATGCATCCACATTTGCACACCAAGCAGAACGCAGGTATGTAACATCTCAGAAAGTCGAATGGAGCCTTGCGAGTGGCGATCGCTCCGTTGATGGGTACCGACTGGTTCGATGGATGTGATCAAAAGTTAACACAGCGCAGCCTGCGAGGAGGTCATGGCTATCCTCGATGAGTGCCATGCCCGCGGCTTCATGTGGAAGGCCGTCGGAATGTGTAATGGTGCGAAGACCGATGTCAACAGATGCCTGAGAGCACAGCGTCTCGAGCGCACGGCGAAGAACAGAGAGGCGGCGAACGAGAAGAGGAAGGAGAGAGAGGAGCTGTGGAGGAAAATTGATGAGAACTCTTAGAGAGGATAGGCAGCAGTGATTGGGAGAAGGAGAGGAGGAAACGAGCACGGAGGAAGATTGTACACATACGGCACGCATACTGGGAGGAGTTCGTGACATCAAGGGCGGGGAGGCGTTTGGGACGGCGCCTTGAGGCAATCTTCACTCAGCGTGCACGCAAGAAGCAGTTGAACGGCACAAATAATATCGCTAAATCAATTGATCATTACCCACACCATTCCATCCATTAGATTCTGGATCTATAAGCACCGCCGTACACGTAGAGCCCGTAGAGAGCCAATGCGCTGAGGAGAGCTGGCAATGGCTTCTGGGTCTTGATTGCGCGAGGGATGGAGGAGCCAGCGAGGACAATCGAGGCGAGGAGGGCGAGCTCAATGCCGTATGGCTGTCCAGAATTGATGCGGTAGCCACCGAGCAAGTACTGTTGTTGTTAATATGTTGCTATTTTTACTAGATTTACAGCTAAGCTTTACTTACGAGAGCACCAACGGTAACACCAGCAATGACGGATGGCAGCGAGCCAGTGCGAAGGTAGCCAGTGATTCCACCTCCAGCCGTCATGGCGCCGAGGATGATTGCGGGGGTCTCAGAGGCCTAGATTCATCGTTAGAGGCACTCAGATAGTCAATTGATCTCTACCATACCATTGTGAAAGCCTTTGAGTATGAGTTGAGTTATACGGAGTTGTAAACTTGGTTTACCATGATTACGTGACGCCTTGATGGACAGCACCACTGCCAAGCATCACCCCTGACCCTGACCGCGGGAGTGTCTAGCGCTCGTCCTCACGACAGCGCGGCTGAACGAGCTTCGTGGCCCCAAGGTTACAACTTAGATTAGAGCTCCACGAAATTTCGCTTTCCACTCTTTTGCCCATTCCACTCTCCAAACACCTTCAAAACTTCCCAACAAACCGGTCAAAGCTCCCACAATGGCACCAAAACGCAACGCAGCAGCAAGAGTCAACGCCCCAGCTCAACACATAGCTCGCCCTATAACTCCAACCCCACAGCCGGTTGTGGTTAAGTCGAAGAAGAAGAAGGATAACTTGAACCCGGCGGAAATCGCACAGTCGATATGGCAGAAATATGCGGATGAGACGCCGCAGAGGACGAAGCTGATTGATTTGTTTATGGCGTTTTTGGTTGTGGTCGGAGTGTTGCAGTTTGTGTACTGCGTTATTGTTGGGAACTACGTATGTGCAGCTGCGTGGATTGGGCGAGAAAGATGATGCTAACAGGTTGGGCAGCCATTCAATGCTTTCTTGTCGGGATTTTCGGCGACTGTGGGACAGTTCGTTCTTACTGGTAAGGGTGCCTGTGGAGATGATACTCGAGAATATGAGGAAGGAGTGCTAACATATTACTCACAGCTTCCTTACGCATCCAGACCAGCGCAGAAAACAAGACGGAGTTCGGCACCATCTCACCGGAAAGAGCTTTTGCGGACTACGTCTTCGGCTCCCTCATCCTCCATTTCTTCTGCGTCAACTTCATCAATTAGCATAGCGATACCACAATTAGATATGGATTCTGTACGAAAGGCTGGCCGAATGTTAAGGCGTCTGGCGTCGAAAATAAAATGGAATGATACTTACTCAAAACACCGCGCGCAGGCACTTGGTGCCTGAGCTACATATATTGCGAACCTTGGTGCTCGAAGGGATATAAATCATTAATTGGTAACCTCTAGGTATCCCGTTCTGCCCTTGCGCGCTTCTTGAATTCAGCCTCCGTCATTACAAGTCTCTGATGATGCCTCGCAGCTCGCCATCAAGCATATTCATTCTCCCGCTTCCGCCAAAGACTGATCAAATTGCGTCCGAGCTCATTGTCCTCGTTTCGGTATCTCGCTCCAGCAGCTAGCTCATCCGTTCCTTTCGAGGAACGAAGGAAATTGTGGCTGTTCCGCTTAGTTGCTCTCGTCAAGGCAGAAGATACCTGCAAGCAGATTCCTATCGTCACTGGGACCGTTCTATTGCTTCAGCTCCAACTCCACAACATCGTACTTCTTCTTAAGCTCCTTCAGCTCCGTCCGCAAAATCGCGTTCTCCCTCTCGAGCACCATCTTCTTGCCTTTGTCTTTACTCACGATGTCCTGGAAATCTTCAACCGAATTCCCCGTACTCCTCGTTGTAACGAGTGAGTCTTGTTGCAGTCCTTGAGTTCCTCCAGTTGCCCATCCTGAACCACCAGTTTCTCAAGCAACTTGCCCATGGCCTTGTCTTTCTTGGCAAGCTTCAAGCGAAATCTTTTGTTCTCTATGCCCTTTCTCTGGGCCTTGGCTCCCAGAAGTTTGATCTCGCGATCCGTCTTCTTGATCTCCTCGTTTTCTTCTTCATTTCGGTATCTTGCTGTCAAACCATCAGTAGTGGGTCTCTAGTCGTCTGTCTGGAAGCACATACCTGATCGGCCCTCTTCAAAGCTGTGTCAGTAGGTCATCGTAGAGGTCAAGGACTTCAGCAAAGTTCCAGCCTGGGTACTCATTGAGGTATTCGTCTAGTTTTCCATTCAATTTCATAAGCTTCTTGCGCTCATGTCTGGTGAGCTCCAAAGTCATGCAGCCATCCTTTCCGAAATTTTCAAGCGGGCCGTACTTGACTTGAAGAGCGCGCGCATGCTCGTGGAGGTCCTCGTTGGAGGACGACAGAATAGGCTTGGCAGCTTCCATGCTCTTCCAGTAACTCGATTGCTGTTGACCACAACATATAGATAAGGCATGCTTAATCCATGTCTTTCTCAGTCTCATTACTGAATGAGCCGCTGCTGATGTCAAGGAGCAAGTAACGATAGTTATCGGGATGATAGATCTGAAGGATGTGGGCCTCGTAGCTAAGATGATGGGACATTGGGCCGCCAATAACTCTTTCGATGGCTGGCACATCATACTCGTCGTTTTTGTCATACTGAAAGGGGCCAACAGATTCGGAGCGAACAGAGCTGGTATCGTCACCGCCACTGTCGTCTCCCTCAGTGATGTCGTTACCATTCTTCATGACGATGTTGTTGGTAGGCCTGAAAGGGTTGCGTGTTCGTCACTGTAACCGCCATAAAGATTCTCGAAGTCGATGACGCTCATCGTGGTGATGTCGTTGGCAGCCATGTTGAGAGTGTATAGCGGTCTAGTTTGAGAGCTGGTTTGGGTATCTGATATTGAGTTTCTGAGGTCGTAATGTCTGAAGTCTAGCTGAGCAACGTGATGTGTAGTAGAAGCGCCGAATCCAAGACTGAGTATTAAAGTGATGTAGCTTTGAAGTACTGATGTTGTAGACCGTTGCTAATCTGTGTCGAGTAATGTTGAGAGACGAAAGACGAGTAGTCGAAGGAAGCTTAAGTAGGTCGCAATCGGTTAGCAGTTGAGGTATGTAGTTGGTTGATATTGAGGGTTAAGTGGTGGGGGGAAGTTCAAGTAGGCGGAGTGTGGTAAGTAATTGAGGCAGGGAAGATGGTCGAGGTGGGAGGTCGAGGTTAACGGCAAGTCCTTGCTGCCTAAGCGAGCAAGTGATTGAATCCGAGGTGATGTCGAGTTTACAAGAGAAGAGGGGTGCTTTGGTTTCGAAGTGAAGCTAACAGCGGATGATAAGTTAAGGTCTTGGCTATGTGTACCTCCCTATCACTCAGAGTGTTGTCCCTTGGAGGGTAACAGCTTGGGAGGTGGTGGTCGAGGTATAGAGTCTTAAAGATGATGAAGCATCAAAGCCTGAGAAGCAGGAAAGAATTGGACAGGAGTTTGTCACACAACCTACAGTTTCTTTGGTTTATGGTATTTTCTTCTACTTCTCAAATCATTTGTAGTTATCGCCATTTCAATGGACGCATGATTCTACTTGGATTATTCTTGGTCGTAAACCATTTATCATTGCTTATTTTTTTGCCTCACCTACGTTCTGCCATGCTGTCTGAATTCTCAGCAGTATCTCGAACTCCCTCTCGATACCAACTTTAACACCAGCCCAGGTAATAGTCTAATAACGCCCATGTTTCTATAATGAAAACAACAATTAGGCTGCAACAAACTGGAAGTGTCTCTGCTGAGCATCGCGGCGGTTACGGTTGTTGCGGCGTTGACGACGGTTTGGGCGGTGGACTTGTCGCTCTTGTGCCACTCCCTCCGTACCTGGAGCGACCTGCGCGACCGCGTAGCCCTGCTCCTGTCTATTCAACGGTATGACGCACCAGAGGTGGTGGACGAGGAGGATGGAGAGACAGCAGAGGAAAAGATAACTTACCATGTCGAGCATACGCTCAAAAAAGAAATGTGCGCCGGTCGCGATGGTTGGGAAGAAGGTTACAATGAAGAGGAAGATGGGCGTCATGATGGCCTATCATCCTTTCTGACCGCTGCTATCCATTTCTCTTTCCCCTTCCGGGGAAGTGAGAAAGTGAAGGATGGAGACAGGAGGAGACGTGGAGTATGGTGGAGAGGGGGAGGGAACGGAGGGAACGACGGAGACAGGGAGAGGAGGACGCACAGCTTTGATAATCGTGCGGACATTGATCAAGCCTGCCATGTAGGCGCAGGTGGTATTGAAGAAGAGAAAGAGGGCGAATGCCTGACGAGGTGTGAGCTCCATCCTGACTGTTTGGTGGAATTGTATGGTAGTGAGCGGTGTCGAGGATTGGGAGGAGTCGTTGACTATATTGGGTGCGGGAGCTTTTTCGTGTTTGACGATCCGACTCAAAGGTGAACTGAAGATGTAAAACCGCTGTGACAGCCTTGTAAGGGGCCCAGTACTTCACTGTGTTGATTTCGTGATAGAACGGAGCCTGAACGTATTCAACACCTTCACAATCAAGCATCCTGATGCCCACACCGGTTGCCTCCCAACGCAAAGTCGCAAACACAAACCTTTCGCGCGGTCGCACCCCTGCGCGAGCGACCCTGATCTCGATTTTGTCTAAGAAAGACCTCTATCTCGACTTGTTAAAGAACTTCTCAAAGCACCTCCGCCATAAAAACCGGTTAGACGGCGCACAAACTCTCCTCACCATCCTCGCGACCTATCTAGAAAGAATCACATCTTCTCCATCAAGGGAAATGGACGTGCCAACCGGTTACGCCGCCCTATCTATGCCGCACCGTCTTCTCCTCACCCTCCTCGGCTTCTACATGGCCTACCTCTTCGCCAAGAATATCCTCTTCCAACCGCACGTCGCCATCCTCTACGCCATCGTCCTCTTTTTCCGCTGGATCAAAGAACCACCCTCCCGGAAGGAGAAGCTCGGCGTCTTCCTCCTCCTCGCGGTATTCGATGTATATCCGGACCACTCACTCTGGGGCTACGCTGGCGCGACTGTGGGTGTGTTGGTGAGCGGGGGTGTTAAGAACCTCGTCATCACCGTCTCCCGCTTTGCCTTCGCAGTAGCCCGCGCCTACTGCCGCTGGCTTCGCTTCCTCCTCCTCGGCCACGTCAACCAGCTCACCTCTTCCGCCATCACCACCTTCAAGAACACCACCCTCTTCCTCGTCTTCTTCGGCCACCCAGACAGACGTTGGGAATGGTTCAGTCTTGTCTTACCGTTCGCAAAGAAAATGATCATCGAGGATTGCGAGAATTTTACAGACTGGCTAGCATACAGCACCAAACTCCCATGTCACCTCGTTTGGTCTTTCGTCAAAACCATTGTTATCGATATGAGGGTATGGAAGAGGGATGTTGTCCGTCCCCTCCGTCGCTGCAAGGATGCTGTTGTCGAAGACCTGGTTAATACCCTCCGCCTCCCCGCCGTCATAGCCCTCACCCACGACCTTATTCACCAAGGGAAGAACAATTGTTTGGTGCAATTTGTGGTACCGGAGGTCAGGTTCCGCATCTTCCTCTTTAAATCCGCTTTCAGCGTTTCCCTACCGGTTGGTGAATGCACGACGGCCGATGCAAGTACACAAACGGATTACCATCCCCAGTACAACCCCCTCCCCGTCCAACTAGGCTGGCAGTATCAAAGATTAGTAGACGCTCGCTGCCCGAGGTGCCACGCAGATTTCATCAACCCCGGGGCGTACTGGTGCGGGAGATGTAAGGATCTTGTTGTTCATAATTGGTAGATTGGGAGTGAGGGGAGTAACCGGTTTGCTGTTCATACATATGGAACCACCCTGTGGTCTGGAGAAAGATTAATATGGGAAACAGGTAGCTTATACATCTTGGCGGGAGACGTCAATTAGCCCATAATAATAAGAACACAGAAACCTTCCCCAAATGATCTGACATTGTATTCGTGTTGCTAGCTTCTAACTTACTCGCCAAGACTTACCCCAACTACAGAAAACTGGTATATCGTACAACTCCACTCTCAGCGCCAGTTCCCTTGGCTGAGAGAGAGGAGGCCTTGGATGCAGTCAAGGTCCCCCTTCTTACCGGGTGAGGCGCCGCGCATGAAGCGCTCTACTTCCTCGGAGGTCTCCTTTTCCCTCTGCCTATCCTCGGTAACATCTCCTTCTCCCTCGGACTCTTCCCCCCCTGACCCGTCCTCATACACACCAACTACCTCCTTCTTCCTATTCCGTCCAAAACTCGGCGTTGACCCTGTCCGTCTAGCCGCCGTCAGGGAGAATAACTTCAACGGACTCGTACCAACGTTGCTTGGCGCCCTGTACGCCGGTAGTGGTCGACGGACACTCCCATTCTGCCCCACACCCAAGCCCGAAGGGACCCAGTTCTCTTTCTCGTCATCCCCTGGACTTAATACCACTTCATAGCCTGATCCACCTCTCTTCTTATTGTGATCCACTTCGCCCATCGCCTGTCTTCTCATTGTGGCGTTGGCCTGCACATTCAACCTCGACTCCTGCAACGCCATAGAACTGAGTGTCCCCACCGCCGTGCTCTGTAAACGGCCGAGAGCGCTTTGTTGGCGGTCAAGTGTGCGTTTGACCTTCTTCCCACTCCCCTGCTTCTCGCCACCCTTAACATTCCTCTTATTCCCAGCTCCATTGCCCTTCATCGCCTTACCACTCGTGGACCTTATAAAACTCAGCGCCGCAACCGCGCTACCAGACGACTCATTATCAGCCAACATCGTCAGCTCGTCATCTCGAGATGCGGAGGTGGTGGTGGCGCATTGTTCCCATGAGCGTGCATCTCTGCTTCTGCCCGTCGGCAAGCGAGGGGCTGAGCCCCACATACTGGATACTGAAGACCTGAACGTGTTCTTGGAGAACGAGGTGATTGCTGATTGTGGTGTGCTGTATTGTGCCCCAGATTGAGGGGTGAAAACCGGCATTGGCAAGGAGGTTGGCGTAGATTGGTTTGAGCGGCCACTGGAGAGGCTGAATGAAACTGCGCCTGTTGCGCTGTGAGAACGCTGTAAAGACGCTGCGGTCCGACGACCTGAGAGAGAGGATACTGGACGAGTGTACGGCGTAGGTGGTGGCCGTGGAGGGGACGAGGAAAGGTCGGCTGAAACGAGGGATGCTCTGCCGTCTAGGTCCAAACTCAGACGGACATTCCCCGAGGATGTGCTCTTATTGGTTCGAGGTGTCTCGGTTGGTTTGGTAGTGGTGTGGAAATCCAGTGGCACCGCACCTGACCCAGCACTCGTGGGCAGTTCCATCTCCTCTCCTCCGTCCAAGTCTCTTTCAGCCTCTCCTGGTGTCATGAACTTCATCTCCTTACCTGGTCCTGGAGTCATAAAAACAGCATTTCCACCCCCAGTTCTGCCAGGCGTCTTCCCCAACATAGCTCTTTCATTCTCCTTCCTCTCCGTATTCGGCGTCCCACAAATAGAACTCATGTTCCATCTATTCGCCAAATACCCCGTCCCCGGCGTCTTCATCGCGGGCGTAGGCGCAGAGACCAAAAAATCAGACGCTGAGGTGAAACTCGTGATCCGGTGATATGATGGCTTTAATGGCGTAAAAGTGGGGAGAGATGCTTCGGGGAGTGTGGGTATCATGGTTGTCCGTGAAGGCGCGGGGGTTTGCAGGGAGATTGTGGTTGGAGTTTTGGGCTTCATGGGCGGGGAGGAGGGGACTTGGATGACCTCTTCCCTGACATTACTCGTTGTCGGACTGATTCTCTGTGGACGTTCCGCAAAGTTGGCTTCAGGCTGGGAAAAGACTGGTTGTGACATTGGCTGGGAGAGTGGTTGGGAGTTTCGGCGGGATTGTGGTTGTGACATCGTTTGGGATGCGCGTCTCGAGATAGAAGTTGGTTCAGGTTGAGAGTTGCTGGGTATGCTGTCCCCTTGGCTGGAGCAGAAGGAGCCGTTGAACAAGCTTGATGGTGATTCTTCCGAGGAATGAGCGTGCTGATTGTGATGAGATGTACGAGGGTTTGAGTTGACGGACCCAAGCCCGAAAGCTGCGACTTCGTGGGGAAGAAGTGGGCGAGATTTGCGGCGGGTGTTTTGGCGGCGGTTTTGGAACCAGATCTGTAAGGCTGTTAGGATGGGCTTTTTAGATTCGGTGCGCGTGGTATAATGATGTGGTTGGGTATCAGGTGTGTTATGGTTGTGTACAATGAATTGTGCATAGACATGGTACTCACTTGGACCTCCTTCTCGTTCAGTGATACGAGCTCAACGATTGCTAGACGCGCACTCTTGTCTGGTTTTGGATTCTTCTTGTACTCTGCTTCGAGAGTTGCTTGGTCTTCTGGGCTATTTAGATGTTAGACTGTGTTGATAATGTAGATGCAGACGCGGAAGTTGTGGTTATGCTTGGCATTGGGGTTAAGGGTCGGGTTAGAAGATGAAGTATGCGTACCTAGTTCTCTTACGTTTCTTTCCGTCCTTCTCATTTTTTGCTAATTTCTGTGAAGAGTCCTCTGCTGCTACAGGCTCTTGTGTCGCAGAAGCTTCCTGAGAGTTAGGAACAAATTCGTTGGCGACTTCGTTCGTTGTTGTCTTCTCCTCTACAGGCTCAGTCCTAAGTACTTCCTCAGCAGGCGGGGACCTTGATGGTGCAGGAATCGCGTCACTCATTGTGAGTGCTTGCTATTGTAAAAAATACTCTATAATAGTGCCGTTGTATAAAGTAATGAGTCTAGAATGGTTGCTGGTAATGAATAGCGTCCACCGCGTAAAGTGGTGGAGTTATGTGAATTCCTGTCGGACCGCGTCGTTGGATATTTCGCTGGGCCATGTACCACGGCGCGTCGTGCCTAGCTCATCGAGCTCCGCACCCGTGAGACGCGTTGTGGAAGCGAGATCACTGAGGAGAGACAGGAACACCAAAATATTTACGCGACCGTGTGTTTACAGATTGCAGTGGCCGTGGCTCGAACCGTCACACTTCTGACTACCCGTCAATTAACCATACTCACCAGCCACACTCACCGGATCAACTATTCCTCATTCCTTCCTCCCAACAGTCACCACTAAACTTGCACCGGCACCAGCCGCGCTGCATCTACCCCACCTTCTCTGCAGTAGATACGGCCAGGCTACAACTTTCTGAATGAAGTCCTCTATTCTGTCTATCACCAGATCTTTACGACCTTTACGACTATCATTCTACCAGCCAGCTAGTGGCCTTTCCTACGCCTACGCGACAGCGAATACTAGACATTTCTCCACCTATACTCCCAGCAGAGACGATACAAATATGAGCACCGAAGCTCCAGCGGCTGCCGTGCCAAAGGCCGATGAGCCAAAGTCAACGACCCCAGAGGCCAACCAGAAGCCAAGAGGCCAGAAGAAGTCAAGGCCGGTGAAGTTCGAGCTCAAGACTCCTAAGGGAACCAAAGATTGTACGTCTCCACGATATTTACGCCCAGCTCTTCCCAGTGCGCCTACTTAACCCGTCTACCATCTAACAAGTCCCAGGGCAAGGCGCCGACATGGTCATCCGTGACAAAATCTTCAACACCATCACCTCCGTCTTCAAGCGCCACGGCGCCGTAACAATCGACACCCCGGTCTTCGAGCTCAAAGAAATCCTCTCCGGAAAGTACGGCGAAGACTCCAAGTTGATCTACGACCTGGCCGACCAGGGTGGAGAGATCTGCTCTTTGCGCTACGATCTCACCGTCCCCTTCGCTAGGTGGCTTGCGATGAACCGCGATATCCAAAACATCAAGCGTTATCATATTGCAAAGGTCTACCGCCGTGACCAGCCTGCGATGACGAAGGGACGCATGCGCGAGTTTTACCAATGCGATTTTGATATTGCAGGCACCTATGATGCCATGCTGCCAGACGCTGAGATTCTGAAGGTTGTTACTGAGGTTTTTGAAGGCTTGGGCTGGAATGGGAGGTATACTATCAAGCTCAACCACCGCAAGGTCTTGGACGGCATCTTCGAGGTCTGCGGTGTGCCAACAGACAAGATCCGTGCCATCTCTTCCGCCGTTGATAAGCTCGACAAACTCCCATGGGCAGATGTGCGCAAGGAGATGACGGAGGAGAAGGGCTTGGATGGCGAAATCGCAGACAAGATCGGGGAGTACGTCCAGCTCAAGGGCCAAGCTGATCTTTTGGAGAAGTTGCAGAAGGACGAGAAACTCATGGCCAATGTCTCTATGAAGGCTGGCCTCGCAGACATGGAGCTCCTCTTCCAATACCTCACCTCCTTCAACGCCCTCTCAAACATCAGCTTCGACCTCTCCCTCGCCCGCGGTCTGGATTACTACACCGGCCTCATCTACGAGATCGTCACCGAGGGCTCAGCCCCTGGCGCTGCTCCAGTCGTCGTTGCCGCGCCTTCTGAGAGGTCTAAGGAGAAGCCAAAGAAGAAGTCCAAGGGCCCAGCAGAAGACGAAGACCGCTCCGACGACCCATCTGTTGGCGTCGGTTCCGTTGCCGCAGGAGGGCGCTACGACAACCTTGTCGGCATGTTTAGTGGCAAGACACAAATTCCATGTGTCGGTATCTCCTTTGGCGTTGACAGGATTTTCTCCATCACTAAGGCGCGCATGGAAGCAGACAAAGCCGCTGCTGCAGTCCGTAAGAACGAAGTGGACGTGTACGTCATGGCATTCGGCGGCAAGGGCTTCACGGGGTTGTTGCAGGAGCGTATGGCTATCTGCGCGAAGTTGTGGGAGGCTGGTATCAAGGCGGAGTTTCTGTATAAGGTGAAGCCGAAGCTTGACAAACAGTTCGCTGCCGCGGAGGCCAACGGCACTCCGTACGCCGTTGTGCTCGGAGAGGACGAATTGGCACAAGGAATGGTCAAGATTAAGGAGATGGGATTGGAGGAGGGGCATCCGGATAAGAATGGCGTGCCGGTTAAGGTTGATGATTTGGTGGCTGAGATTAAGCAGCGTCTCGCAAAGGATGATGTTGAGGCTGTGACTGATGAGGTCAATGAGTTGAAGGTTTGAGTATAGATTTTGAGGAGTAATCTCGTAAGAACAAAAGTTGAGATACCCATAGAACCATTTAAGAAGTCATTTATGTTCCCAATGCGTATTGGTCATTGCAGTTCTACAGCATCTAAATGCTGAACCATCATGTCCAGAAACCTAGCAGAGGGTACTACATGAATTATGTGCCACAGGCCGACTGGTTTTACACATATCACAGCACAGGCTTTCGCGGCGGACCTGGTCACGCAAAGAGGGTCGAAAGACGTTTCGACCTTTTGTTCCCCTGGTCCTGTGGTGTGAAAAACCACTATAGTCTCATGCCCGCCTACCTTGCTTAGCCACGGCTCTTAAAACCCCTATGCACGAACTGAACCTCTCCTCCCATGGTCAGGATTGGGGGTTCCGCCTTCGTATTGTCATCACAAGTACAAGCACACTCACTCTCATCACTCACCATTGTCCCACTGACACACCGCACACAGTCGAGAACAAACAATATGTAGACAGCGAAACTTGGTATTCGTACACTCCTATCCATCTGCGGGATCAAGTCTCCTCAATTCGCTCGCTTCACAACCAATAACCATTTTGCCCCCATCCACGGATTTACTCGTCATCCTCCTGGAGGTAACGGGCGCGGATGTCCTTCCATTGGCGCTGTTTCTATTAGCCTCTGTTCTCCCTCTCTCGGTATATCATGGGTCGGTGGTACATACACCTTGGTTCATTTTATCCCAGACACGGTCGGAGATGGAGTCGTAGGTCCTGGTTGGCGTTAGTTGTTGCTCGACCATTTCTCCCAGTCTTCTCATTCGCATCCTCCCGCTCTCCTGCACTATTGCGCCTCCTGCTTGTAGGAGCCTCGTCTGGCGACTGGGCGCGGAGATGGCTGAGGTGGTGGATGCGGTGACTGGTGATGTGAGGGTTTAATGGCCGGGGACGCTTACAGCTCAAACGCAAAGGCCGAGACGAAGACGGTGCCGAGGAAGACGTAGTTCCTGCGGAAGAAGGTGCTGTGCTGTATTAGCCCTCTATTCTCTCCCCCAGACTCCTCTGCTTAAGTATCCCATCCATCCATCAAATCATCGCATTGGGGTTGTCGCATCTTATCGTTCGGGGCGCTGCTCGATAGAACGTACTTGTAGATGGTGCTGGAGATCTACCATTCAATTAGCAAGCTGATTCATCAGCAGTTAAACTGCGGGTTTTACATACGCTCATGATGACGGTTGTGAGGCGCAAAAGGTTGATGTCTTGACTGGAAGGTGAGAGGCGACGTCGAGGTTATGTCGTTCCATGCCCACAGCGCGGCTCCTCAACTTTGCGTTCCCGGCATTGCCGAGGTTGTGATTGGCTGAGCCACAGGTGGGCAACCGTCATGGGTGGTCAGCCTCAGTACCATTCTCAGCCTTGTCCAGTCACTCAACCCCCACCAGTACTCGTATCAACCACGAGCTGCACGACTCCAAGACAAGCTCAAACATATCATCACATAAAACCTCAAAATCTTGCTACGAAAAGACGTAGTAAGTACACGGCAATGAAGATGCCATCAGTCCCAACGCCCTCGAAGGCAGGAATCGTCGACACACCCACCGGCGAACGCCATATCCCTTCCTCGACACGTGCCGACGGCTCGAAGCGCAAAGAGATCAAAATCAGACCTGGTTACAAACCACCGGAGGATGTGGAGGTGTATAAGAATCGTACGACTGAAGGATTTAGGACGAGGGGAACGGGGCTGCCGCCGGGAGCTGAGGGGTTGAGGGATGGAGAGGAGCCGAAGGAGGTGTTGAGTGCTAGTGCTAATGCGGTGAAGAATCAGAAGAGGAGGGAGGCGAGGAAGAAGACTGCTGAAAGGAAACCTGCTGAGCCAAACCCTTCTCAGGGGAAGTCTGCAGGAGGAAAAGGTATCGAAGACAGCTGGAGGAAGCCCGAGCCACCGAAGTCGACCGAGCCAGTAAAGGAGGAAGTCGATCCCGAGATAGAGTGGGAGAAGAAGGGCCGCAATCTGAAGAAGAAGCTGAAGCAGGCGAGGGAGTTGAAGGAGAAGAAGGAGGATGGTGCTGCGTTGCTGCCAGAGCAGTTTGCGAAGGTTATCAAGATTACTGAGCTGGTGAGGGAGTTGGAGGCGCTTGGGTTCGGTGATGAGGGGGAGGTGAAGGGGAAGCCAGAGGAGGCGAAGGTGGCGGAGTAGATGCGCAGGCTCCATAATACTTGGCTTCGATTTGGACGGAGAGCCAAAAGGGAAGAAGTCCGCCAAGGAATCGATCGCGGACGCCGAGGCAAGCCAGCAGAGTAGATGTTTTCCGTGGTGGCGACGATGTTGATGTAGGTTCCGCGGCTAGATAGGTTTGGATGATTTGGGAGCGCGCGGTCCTGGTAAAGTCACATGAAGGCATAGATGGACCAACAATTGGTGGTACTTTACATGGGTATAGAGGCGTTGCATTGCTTTAGGGGGAATGGAGTTATACCTTGAGCGTTTATGGGGATAGCACGGTTAAATGGATGGATAATGGAACACAACTCAATTGCACTTTGATAGAGAAACACCGTTAGAAGGACTGATAGTGGAAGACAACTCTCTTCAATCAAAGTCAAATTCTGCTCTTTGCATCGTCTCTTTATTATCGATCTATGTCTAATGGGTATCGTCGCCAATATCAGCCTTAATCTGACTGATCAAGTCCTCATGCTGATCAATCATCATATCGCCCGCCACCCCATCATTTATAAGCTGATCCAAGGTTTTAATAACGGGGTCATCCACTTCCTCAGCTCGCACCCCGCGCTCATCCGCACCAACAATTTGTTGGGTCATCGCGGAGCCATTCGCCAAATTCACATTATCAATACCAATCGTAAGGCCCGGCAGCGGATCCTGCGGCGGATCCTCCAGCTCATCTGCCGGCGCCCAAATCTTGACATACCCATCCATATCGCAACTCACAATGCGATTACTCGTCGGATCCGTATCAACACAAAGCATCACAGTCTGATTCTGCGCTTGCAACTCTTGCAGTACCGCTTTTGACTTAACATCCCAAAAGACTATACGGCCGTCTTCGCTCGGCGATACCACGAAGGCGTTGCCTTCGTGAACACCGAAGCCCCCAGCAATACTGTACTTCTTATTCTTATGCCCCTGATACGTCTTCTTACACTGCCCAGTCACAAAGTCCCACAGTCTGATACAATTATCCACCGTCCAGGCAAGGATGTACTTCCCATTCGGCGCAAACTTGATACTTGTAACCTTCGCATTGTCCTCATGCACAATAGTCCTCAGACACTGTCCCGAACTCGTATCCCAGATACGGATCAGCCCATCTGTAGCGCAGGACGCGACGAGTGTCCCATCAGGCGTGAATTCTACACTGCCTATTGGGTCAGAGTGCGCGGGCAAGCTCCGCATGAGGCGGCCAGCACGAACATCCCAGATGAACAGCGCTTCGTCGTAGGAGCCACTTGCAAGCATATTCCCCTTCGGGCTGAACGCTATCGAGTACACATAACTAGAATGGCCGTGCCAAGCCTTTTGACACTGTTCCCCCGTCACCAAGTCCCACAGCCTTATCGTCTTGTCGTCTGACCCAGTTGCGAGGGTTTGGGAATCCGGACTCCAAGCCAGCGCTGAGATTCCGGCTAGGTGGCCGTCGAGTCTGTGGACCAGCTTGCCGGTGGAGGCCACCCAGATTTTTGCCGTGCCGTCGGCGGAGACACTGGCGAGCCATTCGCCGTCGGGGGAGAATTTGACGGCGGATATTGCTTTTTCGTGGCAGAGCATTGAGTATTTGAGCTTGTAATATAGAGGTTTCGGAGGGGGGGATGTATCTGGAGTCTCTGCTTGCTCGCTGTCGTCTTCGCATTCCATGGCGTCTGAGCGTGTTACTGGTGTTCCAGATTCTGTGCCGTAGTCATCTTCTTGGGTACCTGATCGCCCATCCTGCTCGCGCCGCCTGTAAGTCGTGTGGTCTAGCTCGTCTGGACTGGGACTCCGATCCTCTACGACACTTGCGCGGGCGTGATGCCCTTGTACGGTAGGTCCCTGGCTATTTCGTCGAGAGGGCCTAGAGGGGATCTGTTGGTCGTCGGTGGCTGCGCCTAGCTCGTCCGGAGAGCTGTATCTGTGAGATGAGTCGCCGCCATGTGATAGCCGTCTTCGTTTGGTCCCTATTCTATCATCTGAGCTCTGGCTCGTTGGTGACCCATGGGTGGACATGGGGATCTGGTGAAAGTTGCAATTTTGTGCGTGCGACAGAAGGAAATGCAGTGGCAGCACAGGATTCGAATGTGCACGCAGCAGTCTTAGGTAGTGTCGGGGCTCTCCGCTGGTCTCAGACAAAAGTGAAGTATTCTACACTCTGGAGTTTCTTCACTAAATATCCTAAAAACTTGTTCTTAAGATCAAAGATGCCGAGTCAACAAATAGCCGCAAAGCGAAGGTGGTTATCGACTATCGCGATCGCGTGTGGGGTTTATCGGGCGGCCATGTGCCAAGCCCACTAAATTAGTTCCCGTCCCTAAACCAATTCGGGAACATGGCATTTCTCAAACCGTCAAGATGTCGTCTTTGCCACTTTACACATCACATTACCGACAAGTCGACAATGAAAATCGACTTCCTCTACATATAAAAAAGCTCTCCCGTTTCAAACTCGCCGCAGTGCATATGGCGTATACAAATGGAACGTTCTTATTAAATAGTTATTATCCCCACACACCATCACCCACCAAAATGGCAACGGCGACCCTCACATCCATGCCGAGTGAGCTCAATATCATCAGTTTGAATTGTTGGGGCCTCAAATTTATTTCCGCACTCCGCAAAGAACGTCTCGCGGAGATTGGAAGACAACTAGCAATAGCAAGCCAGTCTCCTGATATTGTTGGCTTGCAAGAATGCTGGACGCAGGAGGACTACAAAAGCATTCGTGAGCAAACTCGGAATGTCCTGCCATACGGAAAGTACTTTTACAGTGGTATTTTTGGAGGAGGCCTTGCCATCCTCTCCAAGTACCCTATAGAGGATAGTTCTATGATTCCATACCGTCTGAATGGTAGACCGACGGCGTTCTTCAGAGGTGATTGGTATGTTGGAAAGGGGGTGGCATGTGCCAAGATTCGGATAGGCCCTGGGCTTAAGGATATAGTTGAGGTGTTTACCACACATGTAAGTCCCTTTCTGTTTGAAATGAACTTCTTACTAACATAGGGCCAGCTTCACGCTCCATACGAGAGAGAGCCAAACGATTCCTACATCTGCCACCGCACCGCCCAAGCATGGGACATCGCCAAGATCATCCGCGGCGCAGCCGACCGCGGCCATCTCGCTCTCGCACTAGGTGATTTCAACATGGTTCCTCTATCCCTCGCCCACAAGCTGCTCACCCACCACTCACCCGTCAAAGACGCCTGGAGGGAGCTACACCCTGATTCCAGCATTGGCGCCGCCGTCGACTCAGCAGAGAAAGCACGCAGACGTGATGTGCCGACGGCAGCATACAACCTCACCGAAAACGGCGCAACATGCGATTCCGTATTCAACACCTGGCGCTGGAACGAAGACGACAAGAAACGCCTCGGCTCAGAAAAGCCTGATATTATTATATCACCTGAGAAAGACGACCCAGAGGGAAAGCGCCTCGACTACATCTTCGCAGGCAATGGTATGCGGCACGGGGAACCCGGTATATGGGCAGTCAAGAACGTGCATGTAGGCTTTACCGAGCGCCATCCGACGCTGAAATGTAGTTTGAGTGACCATTTCTCCGTCGAGGCGACGCTGACGTGGCATGCTGACTCGCACCGGTTCTTAGAGAAGACGTTGCAGCCGATTGCGAGTGAGAGTGGGGCTTTTTTGGAGAGTCCGGGGCAGAGCGAGAATGGGGATGCGGAACTGGGACCGGTGTTGACGACGCCGAGTAGTGTGGAGTATTTGTCCGTGGAGACTTATGATGAGATTTTGGAGATGATTAGGGTTTATACGGCGAGGGAGAGGAGCCAGAGGAGGTGGAGACTGGGGCATTTTTTTGGGAGTCTGCTGGTTTCGATAGGTTGTTTGATTGCTGTTTGGTGGTCCACGAGGAACTTTGTGTCGTTCATTTTGATGCTTGTTTCGACGCTCGGTCTCAGTGCTGGGGTTGTCGATGGATTAATCGGCGGCTTGTTTGTGGGTAGTGAGATCAGATCGTTGAAAGAGTTTGAGTGGGAGATCAAGAATGCCAGAAGGGCAGCTGGCGGAAGTGATCTGGGGGATGCGCATCTGGTTATTGATTGGTGATGTCCAGGATACGAAGGAAACAGCAGTGGGGAAGCTTACGAAAGCCACATATTGGCTAGTATCCTACACACTATATAATATGTAATACTTAGACTAATGTAATCTTTGACGACAGGTTAAAGTATCAGAGCGACATGCAACCTCCGGACTCGGTGGAATTGTCGCCAGTCTCAATGAAGCTGACTTAGCTGGTCATAGGGGCGAGAACTATACAACCTTCCTCCCGAATAGAACTAGGCTTCTAAAGCACCCCGACAGCCCCGTTTATGCTCCATCTTAGAAGTTATCACAATTTTTTCCATTTTAACAGCCACGTTCCTCCTTCCAATCCAACGACCTGGACAATTTACCGCTTCGCATCAAACATCGTTAAACTGTAAAAGCAGACTTGAGACCTTTCAATTCCGAATCCATTACGTAATCTGATCTTTGTTTGAGACAATCTTTTTTTGCTCAGTAATTCAAAAAATTCCGTGTACCTGGCTATGGGCTTGGTGTAGTAGTGAATGCCTCAGCCACACCTTAGCCACACCCCTCCAGGCCAACCAACAGCAACGTAACGACCTAAGTCAACACGGCGCGTTTTCTTAGTACTCAGCACGTGTATGCAGCAAATCCAACAACAGCGAACCAAAATATAATAAACACAATGGATATCGACATCGACGACATCCTCCGTGAAGCAGACGGCTTCTTCTACGCCCCACCCGCCAAGGACAGTGACCTCAAAAGGCTCACAGCCGCCTGGGTCGCAGAAAGATCCGCGCCAGAACTGCTCGAGTACTCACATCCTCCTTCCTTTGGCTCACACAAGACTAACAAATCCCAGGTGGCCACAAGATGAGTTGATTGATAGAGTAAACGAGAAAATTCAACGGCAAATCGAAAAAGTCGAAGAGATGACAGGCGACATGGATCCCAAGACGAATTTTAGTTTGATTGTGATACAGACCGAGTTGGAGCGGTGGAAATACCTCGTGAGAGGCTTCTTACGGGCGAGAATCTCCAAGGTCTTTCCACCCCCCATTAACCCCTCACTCCCTCAACGACTCGCTATCTCGACGTCTTACTAACTCAACTCAGATCGATAAACACACCCTGCACTACCTCTCCACTCCCCTCCTCCGGTCCCGCCTCTCCCCGTCAGAAATATCTTTCGCGAATCGCCATCACGCGCTCTTGCACAAGCACTCTCTGGTGTCGTTTATGGATAGCTTTCCGCCGAATCAGAGGAGAATGGATGATGGGAATCAGGTGAGCATGGTTGACACACCGGACCTGGACACGGCAGTTTTTGTGAGGGTGTTGGAGGATTGCACCGTTGAGGGGAGAGGAATTGGGGAAGATGAGCGGATGGAGGCTGTTAAGGGAGAAGTGCTGATTGCGCGGTGGAGTGGAATTAAGGGGTTGGTGGTTAGTGGACGGGCTGAGCTGGTGTGAGGAGTGATGGTTTTAGCAAGGAGTTCGGGATACCCAGTCTGCTTTATCAATGAATGCCTTAACTCATATCAATTTGCTTTATTTAAATCGTGCCACCAGTAGAATGCCATTCATTCATCGATCAGTGGTCAAAACTAGTCCGTGCTTTTTCCCCTTACGCCAAAGTCTGGCAAACGACAAAACCTAAACTCCTTCGCTAACCCGGGTATCAACTATGCCAATTCCTCCCATAGACACCAATCGGTTTTTTTGCGCCGGTTATGATTATCGTGATGAATCGAGAGAAGATTTTTCGGGTTGTGGTTGGAGATCTGGACTGGTTGATACATCCCAGCTCAATTGGTATGCCAATTACTTATTTAGTTCTCGCGAGCCCTAGAGGCACGGCGGGAGGCGCGGCACTGACACTTACTGGAGCGAGTTCCAGACTTGGGGGAAGCTGGGGTGCTCACAGCAGGACGGAGAAAGCATCCGTTGGCGTCTCCTGGGAGAGCGCCCTCAGCGGCAACGTTGGTCGTCTGCCAGACGACTGAAATTGGGCGGCCCTCAGCAGTCCAGTATGGACCGCCACTGGCGATGGATGGCTCTGGGTACTCAACGGAGTCCTTGCTAGCATCCTTGTTACCGCCGACGCCACCGTCGTCGGCACCATCGAGGTCGCTGTCGCGTCCGCCAACGGTGTTGACACTGCCGCCAGTTCCGAAGATGTTTCGCCGCCGAAGTTTCCAGCGTGGTGAACGAAAATAGATCCACGAAGAGCTGGGTCAACCAAGGCTGGGTCGATGGCGAATCTGACGCTGTTGATACCAACTTTGTTGCCGCTGTCGAAGCCGACGTTGTCGTCGTCGACACGAAGGACATCGTCGCTCACTTTGGCCTCCTCAATTGGGACTGGGCCGTTGCCACTCATCATGGCTTCAAACATGGCACGGTCGAAACCGTCAACGCGAGTGGTCTTGTCGTTGGATATCTTGACTGCTGCAATGTTCGTTCGACCTCAGTTTGAGGTCGTCACCACTTACCTGTGGTTTATTCACTGGTGTTGTGATGAAGTGTGGTGTTGATGTGGTGTAAATGAGACGACGCGGGTAAGAAATCGCGGTACCTATGAGGCGCGGCAAGGCTGAGAAAACGTTCGCGTAGCAGTAGCAACGACGATTAGAGCGCTTATAGCGCTTAATGTGGTGATAACGCTTTAGAGGAGCATGGCTCAATCTTGAGGACGTTGAGGCGCGGCCGCACCATCAGCGTTGTCGATAGCTCGATCAAATGTTCGAACGGATCGGTCGAACGGCATCTAGCTTCGATCGATTGGGAGTTTGCGGGAGAGCCGATCGATCGACTCATTAGGTGGATCGATCGGTTCAAATGTTTGAAATGTTTGCAAAATTTTCAAGGGTAGAGCTTAGTGCCTTGTCGAGGTCAAGTTTGCTAGTTGGAGGCCAAAATTAAAATGTTTGATCATACGATGCCAAGGTCAAGATGTTTGCTTTCGCACTCGTAATCAAAACATTGCAGTAATTGTTCCACATACCAGGTATTGTGAATTAAAATACGTATATACATACAACCAAGTAATCATAAGCAAATTTGTTGATATACATGTGATTACTGATTATCAAATTCCAACAAAATTCCGCTATGCCACCAAGGTCTACTCAATTTAGCTCACCAGCTGTCACTGGGAGTAGAACTATCGAGAATGCACAAATTGAAGATGATTATATACCTGGATATGACGACCATACTACAGAAAGCAGTGGAAATGCTGCTTCCTCACCTACTCCTAGCCAGCAACTATTACATGGCGAAGACACTTTGCCTGGCCTCATTTTTGACATTGCCTGGGATGAGATACGTTTCTCAAATGGAGAGCTAGTTACAAAGACTGGGAAGCTTGGATACCGCATTGTACATCGCCGTCAGCATGGTGGCCGTGGAAAAATATCTAGTATCTGGCAGTTTGGTGCGAATCTCAGCTATACAGCACTAGGGCAACGGCCAAAGCCATATTGGCTATGCAAGGAATGCCATCTTACGAAGCGAAATCCTAAGTCACAGCTTTATGTAGCTAGCGGCCATGCCTCAATCTCCAACCACCTTCTTTGCAAGCATAGCATTGATGAAGACGGAAAACAAATTCCACGCGGAGCAGCTACAATGAAGCGTTTTCTGGTTTCGACGGCTCCAAACGTATCCAGCACCCGCGATTTTAATCAACAACAACAGCGCCTCTTCTCTTCTGCATATCCCGATTGGGTAATTCAGTCGAATCTCTCCTTCTCACAGGCAACAAGCAAAGAAACTATTACACTCTTCCAGCTCCTGCGCAGTGATACATCACCGCTCTTCTATACCAGCCATGGATCACTTTCGCTGCTTATTCAACAGCAGTATGAAGAACGGAAGAATGAGATCCAGTATATGCTCAGTAATGCTGTCTCATGTATCCATCTCAGTACGGATCTATGGAGCAGCCCGAACATGAAATCCCTCCTCGCTTTAGTAGCACACTTCCTCGATTCAACTTATACCCACCGCACCGTGCTGCTTGGTCTCCCACGCATATTAGGAGGACATGATGGTGCAAATATTGCAGAATCTCTGCTTTCTATTACCACCGAGTACAAAATCAACTCAAATCTTGGTGCTTTTATTATGGACAACGCTACGAATAATGATACTATGGTTACTGCACTAAGTAAGGAGCTATACGGAGTTGCCAATATCAGCAAAGAATCAAGGTTACGTTGTGCTGGGCATATCATCAATCTTATCTCTAAGGCAGTACTATATGGAGATGGTATAACAGAATTCGCAAAGGCCATGATAGACCGCAGTGATAGACAGGAATTTGAGGAGTGGCGTAAATTTGGTGCAATAGGAAAGGTGCACAATACTGTCAAGTTTATAATGCGTTCAGACCAGCGCCGCCAGTTGTTTCTGACTTTTCAGAGTAAAGATGGGGATTCCGACAATAATACTACTCTTTTTGAGAATACAGAGCGACTGTTGATCAAAGATGGTGGCGTAAGGTGGAATTCGACCTACCACATGCTACTAAGAGCACTCATGCTTCAGTCTGCTATCGAGAAGTTTCAAAGGCGCCCTCTAAAAGAAGGAAGAGACCGAGATGGAGCATACTCGCCTATTGATGACAAGATTACAGCAGAAGACTGGAATGAGGTTCGTTCTTATTTGCGACTACTTCGGCATTTTGTTGAGGCCACTTCACATCTGGAAGGAAATGCGGAGACGGAAGGCTTCCAGGGTACAAGAGGGGCAATATATGAGGTTTTCATCTGGATGCAAACAATGTGGACACAGCTTGATAGAGCACTGGCACGACTACCAGTAGAAGACAGCCGTTTAAGAGTGTCTTTCGAGTACGGCAAGGAAAAACTAGACGAGTACTGGAAATTGATGGTATATGATACTCCTTGGTACATTGCTTCTATTATCTTGCACCCGGACTTGAAGATGGAATGGTTCGAGACACACTGGCAACGCAAGTACCCAGATTGGGTGAAAACAGCTAAAAAGCAGATGCAGAACTTTGTTGACAACTTCATGAAGGTATTGGATGATGAGCATGCAGACTTAACGTCTCCTGAGCCAGAAGAGGTGGAAATTTATAAACACAAAGATCCAGAGCACATTCGTAAGCGTAAAGAGCTTTATCGTACTCTTGAACTCGACTCGGATTCAGATGACAACCCATTTACAGCAACGATGGAAATTGATAGAGACTATACGAACAAACCACGTCGCAAAAGGGCAAAGCCTCTGAGCGAATATCAATCATACTTGGAAGAGCCTATTCCACTGGTAAAAGTTGGCAACCCGCTCAAATTCTGGATCCAGATGTCGAAAGATCCATCATATCGCTACCCAAAGTTAGCGAGACTTGGTATCTACGTTCAGTCAGCACCAGCAATGAGCTCTGAGTGTGAACGTGTGTTTTCAGAGGCAAAGAGGCTCATCACTGATGATCGTAATCTGCTCAGCGACGTTACAATCCAAGCCATTCAGTGCCAAAAGAACTGGTTGGATAACAAACTCGTTCATTCGGAGCTTTCTAATGCTGTCAATGCAGGAAAGAAGTGAATATTATCTTTTATTTAGATCTAAGGAAGTTTGATTGTTTGTATAGCAGCATATAATTATTATTTATGTCATTTAACTACTACCTTTCGTCACTTTTTTATACCTTTTGCTGCTCTCTAAAAATAGCAACCGTTCGATCGATCCAAACGCCATTTGATCGATCCTAACCCCCGTTCGATCGACTAGACTGCTAGAAATCAAACATTCAAACGACTCAAGCTCTGGAATCGATC
>RCNJ01000049.1_pt1 | contig 98857 bp, 84 predicted proteins | sample 2041171 | NCBI WGS metagenome assembly RCNJ01 (sample SAMN09708213, study PRJNA481090) | feces metagenome | biome: feces | host: Pygoscelis adeliae | place: Antarctica: Rookery Lake | collected 2010-03-01 | reverse complement strand
GACTGCTGGTCTTTCAATATGGACCATCGCGCCAACCACCTGGCTTGACCAAGAGCGCTCGCGCCCCTGAGATGACAGAGATGACAGAGATGACAGAGGATGTGAATGAGCTTGAACGAGATTTGGCTACTGAGAGCATGGCTATAAGGAAACAGACAAAGGCAGTCGTTGATGATTTACGAGGGCCAGAGCGATCATTTCAGGACGACCCTAGGCTTCGTGTGTTTGATGAGCTCTGAACATAGCTTCAATTGATTACGTGTGCCAGAATAGATGAGTAGTAGTACGGGGTTGTATTCTTTGAATAACACCTCTTGCATGGAGCACAACAGGCTGCATTTATAGCGGGAATGGTGAGCATGGGAGCCGGTGCCTGCGGTCTGGAATCTCCAGTGACCTACAGTATGTCTCAGATGCTCTCATGCTCAACTCATGCTCAATAGCTTTCTCGGGCCACGAGATAGTGTCACAGTTTTTTCTATCAGCGCGGGGCAGTAGTACTGGCTACTTAGAGGCATATCTTACTCTTTGTCGAGTACGTCCGTGGCCGCGCAAGCAACCCTTGGCTACAAGGTATTTCGGTCGCAGCGCGTGCTGCCGTCTTATGGTTACGGTGGAGATACATACAACAACGTCACCACTGTGGAGCATGCATATGCCGAATGCAGTCTGACATGTATACATTGCTGCCGCCCTCACTGTCCGAAGTTCAAAAGCAAAGCAGACATACAACTCTATCACGAAACGAAAAAAATTGGCGCGACGCGCGACGAGGATCTAGCTCTTTCATATTGCTCTCCTTTTTCCATCGCTGTCACGAACTTATGACGCGGTTATAAGTGACCCCCTTCCCCCCTTTCCTGGGCGCCAAGTTCCACAGCTCCACCATTGTGTGTGCACAAGTTAGCTGCCACCCTGACAAGGCTGTCAGCTAACCCGACAGGTATGACGCCGTCATATCCATCCGTCTTAAACTTCACATAACTTTTTAACCACAATCATCATAACATCACTCCTTGGGACCTTTGCTGTAAAAAGTAACCTTTGCACAACATTGGATACAATTCCACTACAAGTCCGGCCTTAGACTTTGCATTTTCCACACTAGCACAGGCAAATTGAGATCCGCTATTCCCCGCCGCCACCACAAAGCACCGATTTCAGCGCTCTCTTCCAGCTTATGACGCATCGGTACACTTTCACTTCAACTCAGCAATAAGCAGGCCGGAAACACTTCTCATTAACAGACTGCACGTGAAGCAGGATATGGCGTCGACACCAGAAGTCGGAGTGCCCGAAGTGCCTGTCGCTCAGTATGCAGCAGGCACGCAAGACGTGTTTGCGGGGGCGCAAATCATCCCAGGACAAGAACGTACACCTGCGCTCAACAGCACAACTCAAGTTGCGTCCCCCATGTCAGTGCAGAAGAACGCACTTACTGGGAAACAAGAACACTGTAAGTACCCCCAATACACCTTATAATCCAATAACACAACTGACGCGCGGCAGACCTCAAAAGAGAGCTCATCTCACAACAAGTTGGCGATGAGATCAATGAGCTTAGCTCACCGACTGCTCTTCAACGCTTTGGCGCACCCTTTCGCTCTGATGTAGGCGAAGTGTCACCCTTAGATTCCGACTTGCCGATTTTGAGATATATATTCGTTCATCATGTTCGCGAGTTTCCCTTTCTCGACAAGGCCAACGAGAAGGAGTTCTGGCAGGACAAACTGCAAGTGGTGAGTAACCATTCGCACATGCTCTTCCGGATAGCGAAGCCAGTCACAGCAAGACATCTGTCTAACCATCATCTAGTTCCTTGAATCCTTCGCAATGAAGCGCATATCATCCTCAGAAGACAGATTGGAGGAAACGAAGAGGAGAAAGCTGTCGCTGAAATGTCAGAAGTTGGTTGAGCTGATGATGGTTTCGGGAATACCTACTGCTTCTGGTTATGAAGAACGTATCAAATTCGCCGAACTTGGTGTCGTCGAGTCTGGACCAGTGGGCCAGGGAGTTCTTGCTACCTTGCCAGAAGGTCATTATACGAACGGGTGGGACGTGAACGTTGCAGGAGTCGGAATTATGTCCACCAAGCGCAATATCAGACACCATAAGCACGCAGTAAGTAAACCCAAGGATCGACCCAAGCCCATAACTAATCTTCATGCAGGAGTTTATCCTGAGAGTCCGCAAGAAGGGCGAGCTCCCGTACTTCGTGGCGCGCAGATATGGTGACTTCGCGAGAATGCATAAAAGACTGAGGATGGAGCTTCCTGGTAAAATTTTACCAGCGCTGCCGAAGAAAAACAAACAGAATGCTGCCGCTCAAGGCCTTTTCAGTGGGATGATGGGAGGTGGAGCAGAAACCGATACTTCTTCCGTTTCCTCGCTGTCGACCACAGCAACTGGAGTACCTGCAAAACTGGTCGTACCGGGGCCTGCCGATGGCGTTGGTGACACTGCGTCTTCTATGCGCAACCTTTCTGTTCATGGCCATAACAGGTCGGCCTCGGCCAACTCATTGAGTGAGTCGACGCCTATCTCGCGCTCATCCGGCGACAGCGAGCACCATTCACCACCCAATGATGACGATATCGTAATTTTGTACCGGGAAAGCCAGCGCATATCTCTGAGAGCCTTTTTGCGTGCATTACTCGGCAATCCAGACATCGCCCGCACGCGAACTATCGAGGAATTCCTAACGCTTCAGCACATTCAGCCGACCGACGAAGACGTCGTCGACATCGATAGGCGCAGATTGGCGGATGAGAAGAGGCTTAAGGAGCAGGAGCAGTTTTATGAAATTGCAAGAAAGCGTGCGGCCGAACTAGATGTTTTCATGGAGCAATTCCGACATGACATTATCGAGTCAAACGGCCTGACGAAGCTCTTCAAGGAGATCAAAATCAAGAACAGCATTCAGGATATGAGTCTGCAGTATCAGAAGTTCTGTGAGTGGCTTCGAATCGAGGTTGCGGCAACCATCTACCATATATTCCTTGCCGAGGACAACTCTCCGGAGATGTTCGCTCAGGCGAAGAAAGCGCACTCAATGATACCTTACACTCTCATCAAGAATGCTATCCGCATCGCAAATCCAGCGGCTGTTATGTCTAGCATTCTGGACATATTCCTCGCTCAGCCGTTCGGAGCAAGGTCTTTGATGCAGAGGATTTTTGGCTTGATGCTGAACGATGGCATCCGCACTTTTCAGAAATCGATTGACGCGCTCGTTGCCAAGATCAACGAACCAGTCTTTTGCGATAAAATCAGGCTGTTCGCGTACGCGGAAGAGGACGTCAAGAATGCCATTCGACAAGATTCTGAGGAGGAGCAGGTAGACGTGATCGTCGCCATATTGAGATCGGACTTGATTGAGCCAAGTCTCAATCATAAGCAGGTCGGTAAGATCTTCAATGCCTATGTGGCGTGGAATAACGCCGTCGACAATGTGGATGATTCTATGAAAGAGGGTGCCCAGCTATTCTCGTACTTGAAGCAGCTTTTGAAGCTGTTTACTAGGCAGCGCGATAAGTCTATGATGCTGGGTTTGATCGAGGAGCCAGTCACGTTAAAGCTCCTCAAAGATTTGTTCACCATATTCTACGAGCCGCTGGTGCGGGTTTACAAGTCTGCGAATGTCTACAACAGCGTAACAGACTTTGCGGTTTTCATCGACGATATGATTCAGGTAGGTGACCCTTGCAATGACACCTACTATACACCTTTACTAATCTCCCAGGTCGTTGAGAAGTGCCAGGAACAAGACATCTCGGCGGATCCAAACCAGACCGTCCAAGCATTTATAGATCTCTGCGCACGCCACGAGGACAACTTCTATAAGTTTGTGCACGAAGTACATTTGAACGATGACGGCCTATTCGAGAAGCTCATGGGATGGCTAGAGGGTAAGACTCCCATTATCTCTCTTTTTAAATATTTGAATATAGGAAGCTCATGTTGAATCACCATTAGGTATCTTGGCGTTCTTGCGCCACGGCCCATCTGGCGGGGCGCTAGACATTAACGCGTTGTTCGTAGGCGCCGCATCAGCCGGACAAATCGACCCACAACTCGCTCTCAAGGAGATCGACTCCCTCGTCGCATGGCAGGAGGCGAGGAAGAAATGGCATCAAGAAAAGACGCGCCAGAAGATGGCAGCGACTGGCAACAGCGGGACAGCAGAAGCACATGGTCTGCCTGGAGGGATTAGCTTCAAGAGCTTGGACTTTGGGATTGAGGAGGGTGATTTGGAAGACCTGGATGAGGTGGATGGGGATGAGGAGGAGGATGAGGAGGAGGGAGATGATGAGCTGGATCCGATTACGGCGGAGAGGAAACGTAGGGCGAGGAGGGCTGATCATCTGAGGAGGAGTGCCGGCGAGCCGAAGAAGCCGGACATTGGGGAGGTGCATATGTTACAGGAGAACTTCATTACGATGTTGAGGATGGTTTTGTCGGACTAGATGGCGGAAAAAGTTGTGGAGGAATGATGGGCTGATTGAGGGCTGGATGGGAACGTTGGTCGAGAACATAGCAAAGCGAAAATATTAAACCTTTATGCTTACCTTGCTATGCTTTTATGGAACGTGAAGGGTCTCTATGCCAATCCCTTTCAAATCGTGCGGAGTGTTATTTCTGGTTGTCCTCACGACTTTGGTGTTTGTCGGGGTCATCGTCTCCTTCTTCGGGGCTTAGATTACGTGGTATCATCGTTTGGATCGTTGTTTGACTGGCCATCCGCGTTACTGGTATTATCGATTGCACCACGCTTCGTTGGTGGTGCTCTTGCTGCCGCAAGCCCCGCACCCGAGCCATGAGTGTCTTTCCATCGGACTTCGAAAGCGCGAGGGCGTGAGGAAGGAGAGGAAACCAACAACCAAGAAAGGTATGTACTTTCAGATAATTCGTCGACCCTAAGCAAAGCTCCCTTACTCTCCCCATCCGCGCCTCCATCATCATCCACTACCGCCGTAATGAACCACGTCTTTTACACTTGCCAGTTACCAGATATGATCAAGAGTTTCAGAAAGAGCAGCCAGAATCCAGCAGAAGTGGGTATACCTGAACAACAATATGCACGATCAAACATGGGAATAAAGGAAGTCGTCAAAGGCCGCTGTCCTGCCATCACATCAAGACGGTGTACCAGCACCTTGAGTGCCTGCTCCCAAGCTGGTCTTGAAGTCAACAACCATATTCTTGCCAATCACAGGCCAGAGCTCCTTTCGAGCTGGAACGACGGCAACAGCTGAAACCACTTCAACGAAACGGCGTCATTGCCTCCCAAAGATGTGTCCAAAGTATCGCAGTGGGTGGAATCAATTGTGGAATAACGAGTGGCGGCGTCAACTTCGATGTCAAACTCGAAATCTGAGACCGACTCTCGGCCGGGTCGTTCGGATTAGGGGCGCGGAAAGTGTTGGTAAAAAGCGCTGAGCCGAGCCTCTTGGTCGTTGGCTCGTCGTTCTGCTCCTTGGTCAAAGCTGCTTCGTAAGTCTAGCACGACTCGATCTTGTCATCGTCCACGACAACTTCAGCCGGTGGTCCATCAGAGGCATCTGAGATACAAGCATCCTCGTCTTCCGTGTCAGCTGAATCATTCTCGACGGCACTCCCATGGCTGACCTTCATCTGGCTCGCAGCCTTCACTGGCCTGCTAACCGTCTCTTGATCCACCATCATCCTCGTCTCTTCGTACTTGGCACACCCCACCCTACCAAGTCGCGCGCGAGCGGGCGTACTGGTGTCTTAAACCTGAATCATGGTCTCTGGTATACTTTCGATATTGCAGCACGGCTAGCCATTTGAGCAGATATCCGCGCATCGAGACGCCGGTTCAATGCGACCATGGGGGCAGACTGGCTTGAGACATCCGGCTCTGATCCCTCGCGCTGCTGTGAGTATGCGGATGCTTTAATGTAAATCGAAATGGAAGTTCCTGTGTCACAAAACCATTCTCCCGTGCTTCACTCGTGGAATGCCGCATGAACATAAACTATAGCTCTACCTATGTTTTGATATTTTCCAATGATACAATAATACGCTTCACGTGCAGTCAGGGCCCAGTCGCAAACACGGATTACTGACTGACGTACTCGCGCTCTCAATTGCAAGCCGCTGGACTATATGCTCTGGCCATCGCTTGCGTCTATGATGGCCTAGATGCCCGCCACACTCCATCCTTATTTGTTGTGCCAAATCAGCGTCTTCAGACTATCCCAGTGATCGCTTTGCACATAGATATAGCTCATGCTACTCCTTAAGCTAGGCTGTACACTCTCTGGATGCCACCTGAACACATACATCACACTCGCCCAACTCAGCGCTGCAAATGCAGGCCAAGCATTCTGCTTAATCGTGTTGCTCAGCTCAACGTTGTTGATCAATCCCATCTTCGGCTCAACACTGAGTTTCGCCACTGCTAGCACTGTGCGTGCGAAGACATAAATCACAATCTGTTGTGAGACGGATGAGATCTTGCCAGTGCGAGGAGAGCGTTGGCCGAAGACGAGATACCCTCCCAAGAGGCCGGAGAAGAAGGTGTCGAATGGCCCTTCCTTTTTCGAGGGGGACGAGTGCTTTAAAAGTAGCATACACAGCTTGTAGATTGTGGCGAATTTTGCGAGATTTTGGGCGTGCGCTCGTGTGGCTTTGAATACTAGGTGGGCTTTTTCTCGCAGCCTATGGATTGTCAGAATTGTCAGAATCAGAATCAGGAATCAAGTGCTGAAGGTTGCTTTGCTGTGGGAGACAGTTTGGGAATGTGAGAGACAGCGGATCTTAAGACGTATTGACTGGAGAGACATATGACCTACGTTCCTGAACGGAAAAGGAAAATCATAACCAAGGCATGTGGGAAGCGAATTTTGGCACCATAAACCGCACCGTTGCGCGCAGCTTTGACGACTGCGAGGACATCGGCATAGCGAGGATTGAGAACTATGTCATTGAGTGCTTTCTAAGGATCGCATCAGTAGACGTCTCAAGTATTCCTGTTGTGGTGTTTACATACATAAATCGCGTTGACGGCGGCCATCGCGACTGATCAGAGCTGCCTCGGCACCAAAAGCCTGTCAAGTCGAGAAGTTCGGGCGGTGTTCTGGGTGTACAAAGGAGTCCGAACGGGCAGTTTAGTGCAAGCGCTTCAAGCGATGATAGGAAAGCGTGAAGCTGGGGAGATCCAAGTCGAACGCAGCACTTGAGATTGAAAGATGTTTGATGTTTACAGAGTAGAAAGAGGAGAGTGAAAGATTCCGTGGACTCGTGCGTCGGTTGTCGCGAGCTTGCAAGTGACGCCAAGAGTTGGGAAGCGCATGCGGCATGGGCTTTACCCCACGTTTGACAGGGGTCTGGCGGCTGGTTTCCATGTGACGGTCGACGCCTCAGGCAGCCAATTCATCGATGTAGCTCCAGAGAGCTCCGTCACTCTCTTCCTGCTGCGTCTGATCATCAATCGTGACACAAGAACCACAACAATCCTACCTGCCAGCAACGACACAAAGAGAAGGGTTGGAAGGTGTCTACCACAATCGAAGAGAGGAATGCACCTGACTATCACACACACGATCAATCAATATGGGAAAGCAAGGGAAGGCGCCAAAGGCCGCTGTCCCTGCCAACACAACGAGACGCCGGACCCGCGCCATGGGTGTGTCACCATCGGGTTTCGCCAAGCTCGAGGACATGAGGAAGGATAAGAAGCCAAGGACGAAGAAGCGTACGTCCACTCTGTTACAGCCATTGCCTTCGCTATTGGCGTGTATTAACTCGTGGACAGCGTCACCGCCGCCGCAGTCAGCCGAAGAACCTGCCGACGAACCTGCCGACGAACCTGCCGACGAACCTGCCGACGAACCTGCCGAAGGGCCTGCCGAAGAGCCTGCCGAAGAACCTGCCGAAGAACCTGCCGAAGAACCAGTCGAAGCGTCAGTCGCGGCGCGCATCGAAAACCAGATTAGTAAGCCAGTTGGGGAGTCCGTCGCGTCGCTGGTTTGCGATGCTCCGACCATAACACCACCGGGGAAGCGAAGCGCCAACGACACCACCATAGATGTCGTAGATAAGACGCACTACATTTCCCACGATGATATTCCCTTGGCCAAGCGCCAGAAGAGGGAGACGACACCTGCGACACCAAGACGAAGAGGCATACCAGCGAGATTGATGTCCACGGTTCGCAAGGGTCTGTCCTTCTTTACTCCGAGAGCGAACACCGCGCCAGCATCCGCGGAGCCAGTCCATAATGACGAATATTTCGATAATACCTCGACGCCGGAGCGCCAGCTCCAGTTGGAGATGGCGTCGGCGAAGAAGCACAAGGAGCAATTGCCAACCATGGTCGCGGCGACTCCACCAGTGGCTGTCCAAGACGCCCCATCACCAGATTTGGATGTCGTCAAACAATCGCGCTTCATTGCTGACCTCGCCCTCGACAAGCGTCTCGGCGCACGGATGGCCGCCTCAGAGGCCAGTAGGATAGCAACCTCGAAAGTATGCGACAGACCAACATTCAAGAGGAAGACACCAGCGCGCCCGACCGCGCGCGACTTAGTCGGCCGCGGTACTCGACATGAAGAGTTCAAAAAAATGCTGGGTCGCGAGACGCTTGTTAAGTCGGTCAAGGCTGAGACTCAGATGAACATCGACCTTGGAGATACCGTCGTTATGGACGGTACAGCGGCCGCGGTGGAGGACCAGGACGCCAGCGTCTCCGCCAGTGTCGCGGCACCACCGGACGCAACCAATTCCCACAAGGAGGCGATAGAGGCGAAGAGCGCAGACACTACCCACAAGGAGGAGCAGTCCACAATGACCAAGACCAGCGCGGTGCTTTTCTATAATACTTTTCGCGCCCCAAATCCCAACGACCCCGCCGACTGGTCAGACTCGGATTCCGAGTTCGATGACACCGAGGTTGACGTCGGCACTCTGCGTTCGACCATCGACTTAACACTCAGCGACACCTTAAACACATCCTTGGGAAGCGGTGACTACATTGAGGTCGCTGGAGAGGCTTCGGCTGTTGCCGCCTCTCCACCTCGCAACGAGCTCACATTTGCAATCGATCAGAAGATGATTTTTGACTTTGAGGCCAACTTGGGAGCAGCTATTCAGCGCGAGCTGGATGCAGCGGACACAGGAATCGACGATGATGCGGTTCTTGACGGCGCCCCTTTCGTGGTCTCGCACTTGAAGGAGGACGACATGAAGACGTTCCTGGCTTACTTGGGAGACGTTGCCTCCGACATCTATAGGAAGGCGGATTACTGCGAGGATGAGGAGGACACCCTCATGGACATGGGCATGGGAATCGAGGATTTCGCCGATGAGGAGGCCACTGCAGCGCTTCGTCGCGAGCTGGCGCTCTACGTCGAGGGCATCCCAGATGCCGAGTACGAGAAGATGGCACGGGCGGCGACCTGGGAGTTGTAAGAGAGTAGCCAGGATGGGCCATACACGAGCATCGACCCCGCAGTGAAGATACACGATTAATGACGGACTAGGCTTGGGATTAGGATTAGGATTGGGGTCAGGATTGATAAGGAATAGCATATGGATAAGAGTGGGATACGGAGTCTTCGGAGGGTGTTAAGTAGGGATCTGGACCCTATTCGGAGGGAAAATGCGCATGATATCAGGAGCTCGGTAATGCTTGGAGGGATGAGGCGGCGGGCGATTTGATTATTGCGAGGTCCGTGGTGTTGAGGACGGTTGATTATCGTGGAGGATGGGTTGACGAAGCTTGCTCGATGGGCAACATGAGGGGCGAAGTGGCCTGGGCTGTAATGTTGTCGTGCTTCGTGTAACTGCTAACAGGCAATCGGTTAATGTCTTGCAGCCACCTTCTACCAGGCAATCAGATTCGCTCTTTCGATAAGTCCTTACTTAACTAGGCACTGTGAGTGTTTCTTCGAAAGCTTGCTAGGAGGCAGGCGGAGATATTGTACCTTGAGAACCTGTTATCAAGCACTTTGAGTATGGCTCCGTTGTACCCACAATACATGGCACCTCACGATGCGAATCCGAATAAGTAGCTGACAACTACATCCGTGAACGCCGCGTCTTCATCATTTCGGCTTCAAGATTATGAACAACCTCATGTCAATTACTCAGAGTTTTATGGGAGCAATTTAGGGGTTTGCTTTGGCGTAATGTATATGGTTTGTTTCGTGCATTAGCATAAGGCATGCCGAGATAGAGTCCCAAGGGACGCGGCAAGGACATAGATCCCAGACAGGATTTGGATTAGCAATGAGTTCATGGCTGGCGTTTAGTTAGATAAGCTGCTTCATTTTGTGCAGCTATTGAATTTCTCATCTCATCTGTGTCCTATTGTCTATCTACGTGAAGACGCCTTTCCATGCTTATCCATGCTCCGAACGCCATCAAATCAGCCATCACTTGCGTTGACGTGACCGAACCTCATGCAAAGGTAAAGACACTCTTCAAGCCATCGTATATTATAAATATGAAAGCACTGGCGGGAGCCGAGCGGAAGACAGTAATGCCGCACCCTGCGTACATGCCCCTCAGACCTTTCGCCTTCCATAAGGCACTACCTTCCGAGAAGAATGTCTGAGGTGCCTGATGAGTGCGCGGATTAATCGCTGCAGTCTGCATTCTACTCTTAATTGTGTCCGCCGGGAAGAAGAGGAAGTTATAACTCATTCCGGCACTGGCGCCGGCAACAGCTTGTTGCCATAAGGGTAGCGCGGCATATTTCTCCCCCTCAATGTACGGCGCCTGATTGTACTGCCGGAAGAGCGCCGACACAGTCTCCTTGGAACCGAACCATGCAGCTCCACCGCCTGTTTCACGGATGAAAGTTCCCATCTGTCCGTGCCAGAAGCCTTTCAATCCATGGTGGCGATACACGTCTCGAATGATGCCTATGATAGAAGGCGGCTGGGCGTTGGGACCGGGACCCAGTGTTGGAACTTGCATCTTGCATTTGACGAGCTCGACGGGTGTCAGCACTAAGCTTGTGACTGCGCCAGCCGCTCCGCCCGTCATGAACAATGCTGAAAGAGGTAGCGGTGCGGCAGACGAGTATAGGCCGCCTGCAAAGAGCATCTTCTGAGCGCATTGTTCTGAGACGAAGAGTGAAGAATTCTCGAGCGCAGCGCCGACTAGAGGGGCAGAGATGCCTCGGTATAATCCTCGAAAGCCATCTTGCGCAAACGACTGGCGAAAACAGTCAAGAGGTCCGGAGTATAATGGCGGGGACGGTTGTGATTGCAGTCGAACCTTCACGGTGTCGAACGGGTATTCGATGAATTTCCCAGCTATGCCTGCGATCTTCTATGAGTCAGCGAGTGAGATTCAATTGCAAGTGTGTAGAGTGGGCGCACCGAGCCGAATACAACATCCTCCATGGCCTCTAAGAGGGCGCTCTTGTTTGGCGCATGAGCCTTGTGAGGAATCTCGTCTAAGACGGTGCTGTGGTGCTCAGGCATCATGGAGTGCCCTGTCGCAGGGGCTTTCACTTCCACCGATGATGAAGTCATAAATGGCGTACCGGGTAGCTATTTATACAACTTCCGTCTTCGGCACCAGCTATGATCTTTATGGTATGTTCGTGGTGGGGCTTGAGACGTGCTACGAGTGTTGCGGGCACATTCTGAAAGCAGGGCGGTCAAGAGAGGGTTCTGGGTATGCTGTGGATTGCGCAAGATAGGTGCTGGATGGCCAAAAGTTCCTCTAATGGCTCTGGTGAGTTAGAGATGGTGCAAAGTAGATGGTGAAGTGTCAGTGAGATGGTACAAAGCAATATGGCTAGAAAGCGTTGGGAGTGGCTGCCTTGCAGTACATGTACTCGTACAGCAAAGTGATGGGGTGAATCTGCGACAAACAAAATTTAACATTCTGGCGGGGCGCGCGACAGCAATCGGCACGTCAAAGACGGGACCTGGAGCTTAGCGTCAACGGCAGAGCGCACAAACATAATCTTGATCATCAGATAAAAACTCTGATCCCTGACCGCTGATCTGATAATCTATTCTCTGGAGAACCCCATCTCCATCCGGCAAAAGGTTGATGCGGATTGTGGACTATCAGTAACTTTTCCTCCACCGCCCGCGATAAGCGCCGTGCTGGTGCATCTTGCTGCCATATTTTACCTATACTCAGACTGACCGGACACAACTTCTCCATCCTCTTCAACCCGAAATTCCCATACCTTATCTACTCGCTGCAGCTCTTACCATGTCGACCGAGCCAACCGTCAGAGGCAACCTTGCCGCAAACAAGGCCGAGCCACTTGGTATGCGTAAGAACGGTATGCTCGCAAACTCTATGTAGAAGAGATCACGACTCTGACTTCTCGTACAGGAAAGCAATGGCACGCATTAAAATCAGCCTTTCGTCCAAAGATGGGCAACGATACCTATGAGAAGCGCCAAACGGAGAGGATTGCACTCGCTGCCACAAAGGCAAAGGAGAAGGAGATGAAGGAAGAGAAGGCTGCGGAGAGACTCGTATGTACCCTGCCCCTCTGTCTTCCGTAAAATGGGACACATTCTCTAACATCAGTACAGGAGAAAATTACGAAGCTCAAGGACAAGCGTGCAGCCAAAGAGGAGAAGGCTCGCTACGCCAAACTTGCAGAGACCATGCACAGGAAGAGGGTCGAGAGATTGAAGAGGAAGGAGAAGAGAAACAAGATGATCAAGTCCTAGGTCTGGCGGCAGAAGACGAGCAGAACACTCGCATCGGGTTGGCGCATATTTTTAGTACGGCGTTTCGGTTTCGGATAAGCAGATGGTGCTTCCTTGCGAGTCGATCAAGATACCTTTCACGCCATTTGGTCTTTAATTCAACGACGCACGAGATTGAAGTTTTGCGAAGCTATTGCGATGCGAATGAAGCGACCGTAGCACAGTTAGCAAGCCCATTGAGACATGCGACATTCTCCCATCCTGCGGAGGTCTAGCTGGAGTCCGCGGCAGCGCTCAGTTATTCAGACCTTCAAACTGTGCTTTTTCTGGCCGTGAGCTATGTTATCCCTATTCCATTGCTGATCCTCGACCAAACAAGTGCGTACCGGTAGCCTTGATTTGAACGAAAGTCTCTTGTGTACCTTGGATCTGGCAACCTGACTTGACGAATGCACCGTCATGCGGGTATCAAATCCGTGTCTCAAGGCATTAACATAGCATATTCTCTCCGTGTCTCCATGGTACTGAAGCATCTCCAGTTTTTCTTTTCACTGCAACGATGCCATCTTCAAATGGAGCCGAATTACCTCGGGCCTTTGTAGATGGCTCGAGAACTAGTTTTGTTGATGGCTTTGTGGATGACGCTGGCTTAGTGAAAACCTGTTGTGCTAACTCGGTGTCTGACTCTGAGGCCGACGTCTCTGCTTTTGGAGTCTGAAACGTCAATTCCTTGTGAACCTCCTACACAATGGTCTCCCGACAATCCTCTTGACATTAGGTTTGTTGTCGTAGGCGCCGTCTTCTTCTTCCATTGGCTGAGGGCGTATTATTGATGGGAATGGAGTTCGAGTCGTTCTCAGCATCTATGGTGATCTCAGTGTCGCCGTAATTCCTCAGAGGGTGCTGGTTGGAGCATCGGGAGCTGGAGCCGCGACGGCTCTACTGATGCGCATGGCTTGCCGGGGTGGATGATGGCTCTGCAGGCGCTGTGGGTGGCGATGACTTTTGCGCAGACGGCGGTGATGCCAGTTTCTTGTCGTCCGCTGTGGCTAGGGTCGATGGATTCTAAGTACCTTGCATGCTTCGAGGTTTCTTGTTCTTCTTGATGGACGACACCAGAGGAAGCGACGGAACTGTATTCACAAAAGCATTTCACAAAATATAATTCAATGACAAGTACAATTCTCTAGAGAAACTTATCTATGAGCCATAAGAGTAGTGGGAGATATCAACGAGAGGAATTACGTGAACAAAATCGGAGACTTAACTACATCACCACACGTCGAACAGAACAAAGATCACACTTAGGAACCTAGGAAATAGGAAAAAATCTAGAGACAAATTTTTACCCACTGTCTTTGTCGATTTTGTCTTCGGCTTCAGGGGCTTCTCTCGAGCTACAGAGGGCAAAGACGTCCGACCTTCCTCTCATTCTTGCACTTCCTCCTCCTCACCTTCGTCCCACCAGAAGCATGGACCGAGACCGTCGTCCGCCATGCTGGCAGTAATTCTCCAAGGGCTTACTCTCAATGCACGGCGTTCCTCCTCATCCATCCCCAAGTTGCTTGCCTCTGGCTTCTCAGGAGTTTGGTCGAACCAATCCTCTTGCTCGACTCTAAAGCGGGCCATCTCGTAGTTATCGAAATGCATATTCGCCTCATCGCCCTCCATTTCAGGGTGCTTGTACACGAAACAGCCCTCTCCTGCGTTATAGTAGCTCGGTTGTGGCAAAAATGCCGCTGGCACAAAAATGTCGGAAAAAAATGTGGTGCGCAAATTGATGCCCTCTGGCGATGAAGAGGTTATGCGGCCATGCATGATTTCGTGGCGGAAGGGGCGGAAAATAATCATGCGAAATTCGACATTGACGTTGACTAGACCAGTGCCATGGCCAATGAGACCTTCCGACGCCGAAAGCAGATCATAGAGGCAGATGCATAACCCTATCTTTTGAATGACCTATAGAGAGCGTGTTAGTGCACATAGGTTTCCTCGGCGGGCTGGTTTTCAAACCTTGTTCGCGTATTTGGCATTAATGTTGTCCTCGATGGCTTGGTTACTTGGTTTTGCAAAGTCCTCAGGAGTGATCTGAACCAGGTCGGATATTTTTGTCTGCGAATAATTAGCTAAGCTCTTACATTACTTCAGGATTCACTTACGAGGATAAACATCTCGAACTCAGCCCCCACTGTCAGTAAACTCCGTTGTGGTGTCCCGAAACGTTCAATAATGTGAGGGTTCTGAGCTTGTGATGATCACGTGATCCAAATTCCGAGCAAATTTGTTTATTTTGCGGCAAGTCGTGCTGGAATGACGATCACTATAATTTGTAAGTCTAAGCAGACGCAAGTACTTCATGCATATAAGAGTGACAAAGTCAAGATCAGTGCTTTCAGCACCTCCATGATCAGCGGTCCGAGTGCTTCATAACCGTCAGACCTTGGGAGTAGAAGCGCGTCAAGCGAGACCTCAGTATTTGTGCACGGCCCACCGAGACGCCAATCACTACAGCACCGCGAGTCCAGCTTCCTTCATCCCGCAACACCATCGTAAAACCAGCATCGAAGCACACACAGCCGCCACACTTTAGTTTCAGTCCAACTCGACATCACTATCTACTTTGCACAGTCCAGATTCACCGTCACTGAACTGGACCCTTGCCCGAAGTAGCCACAGGCCGGGCTGTCACTCTTCGAGCCTGGCGCTACGAGCTGTGAGCCTTCGCGATGTCGACAAATACGTACAACTACCCTCCTCCTCCGCCACCTCCATCTCAACCTCAAACCGGCGCCACCCCAGCGTATCCGCACTATCAGCAGATGCCATACGGACAAGCACAACGTGGCGGCAGTGCCATTCAGGGCAGAGGCGGATTTACCCAAAGCGCATACCCTCTTCATGGCACATTTGGTGGACAGCCAGCTGCGCCAATTGGTGCATATGGACAGCCTGGTGGACCGTACATTGGTCCGCAAGCTCCAAACGCGAATGGTTATCAGCCACCGCAACAATGGCGCGGAAGCCAGCAGCAGCAAGTTGCAAGCCCGTTGCCTGCCCAGAATTATCATCCAAACTACGCCCCACAGGCTTATGGACAGCCAATACAGCAACAGCCACAGCATTTCTCTCCGCAAGGACATTATCCACAGCCAGTTCACCAACAAGGTGCCCCTCCACCACAGCAGTGGGGAGGCACCCCGCAGAATCATGCACAGTCGCCTTTCAATGGCGGCAATCGTGGACGCGGTGGCGCACGTGGTGGCGGCGGAGGACGTGGTGGCTTCGAAGCCCCATTGATGGGCCCGCCAATTCGTATGGGCTTTGATCGTGATGGCAGTACCAATCCGATGCCTCAAGCGAGCAACGGATTCGCTCAGTATCCCGCCGCTCCACAAGCTTCTCATCAGAGTCCTCCGCTTCCTTTCTCTCCTATGTTTCAACCTCAGCAGCAGTACCAGTCGTATCCACCTGCGAACAATTTCCCTTCCAGAGGTGGAAGGTCTTTTGAGCCCAACCAGTTTAATCACGGGGGTCGTGGGCGTGGTGGCCCTTCTTTCAGAGGTCGCGGCGGCCGCGGGAATTTCAATCAAAGTGATAGAGGTGCTAGAGGAGGAAAGCAGCACGGTGGTCATCATAGGCACGGCGATTCCTCTGCCAATGATCTGTCGCAGAAGCCTGTGGCTGATAGTGGCGCTAAGTCAGGCGAGAAGAAGAAGAAGAAGAAGAAGCGCAAGACGAACACTCTCGGTCTGACCCCAGGTGTTGAAGAGTATCAGGAGAGTGAAGAAGAAGACGATGTCGATGAGGAAGCCAAGCTTGCTGCTACTGTGTCTACCGCCGACGCAAGTGGCCCGATCCCTGAGTAAGTCTTGTATTTATTCTCGCTTGTGCAATATCTCTAACTGTTGTCAGAATGCCCTCTGACCTCGCTGCTTGGCTGGAAGAGCGCCGCAATAAGTGGCCAACCAAAGCTCGTAGAGAAGAGAGAGACGCGGCGCTTGCAAGGCGGCGCCAGGTCGCTGAAGAGCAGTCCGCCAAGGACAAATTCAAGGCCAAGTCAGAGAAGAGCTCCGGAGACCGCAAGCTTGAGAAGCAGCGCCGGAAGGCCGAGAAGCTTCGCAAACAGCTGGAGCGTGCCGAGCAGAAAGTCCAAGAGGCACAAATGAAGGCAGGCATGAAACGCAAGAGAGACAGTGGTGATGTTGGTGACGAAGAGGATGGCGATGCCAAGATTGAAGGAGACGCCGTGGATCAAGTGATTGCAACTGCCACGGCCAGTGCATCGCTGTCTGATACCGATTCCGATTCCGATTCCGACGATTCCTCCGAGTACACTGATGCCACTGGTTCCGAGGATGAAGCTCCAGTCGCGTTCACTTCTAAGCGCAGTGCCCCCGTGCAAGTGCCGCCTCCTGCGAAGAAAAACATCCTCCAGCGTCATTGCAAGTATTTTTCCACTGGCGGAACCTGTGGCAAAAAGGGCAAATGCCGCTTTATTCACGATGAATCCGTTCGTGCTGCCGCGATCCGCGAGAAAGAAATGAATGGAGGGCGTATGACACTGGCCCAGCGGTTGACGCAGAATGACAAGGAGAAGGATGATCTCATGGTCTTGAAATCCATCAAGTATCTTTTTGACAAGGGCATGCTAGACGACCCAGAGCCAGTGCCGGAGCAGCAGCCACAGCCTACCGTTTCTCAAGTCACCCTTTCAGAGATCGAACACCGCGACGATGTTGATTACAACGAGTAATTCCAAGGATACCGTTCAATGTGTCAAATCTAGCTCCAGTCTCGTTCATCGATCCTTGCTTCTGCGCATCAAGTTATTTTTGGCGTTTTCACACAAACTGGCTGGCAACAATAATTATTTTCTGGAGTTTTCAGGCAGCATAGGTATGCGCCTCAACGCAGTGCAACACTTGCTCATTATCTGCCTCTGAGACCTCAAAATGGAGTTAAGTGCTTCTGGTCACGGACAACGAGGCATATACAAGCAAGCTATACGGGATGTACCTATAGAGAACTAAAGTTTTATCAAACAAAGCAAAAGCATCTCATATCCCCCTTATCGTGTTGCTATTTGGCGCGTCATTTAGCACAATGCTGGTTTGGCTTCCTTATAATTAGTGCCTCTATTGTTGACGGGTTTCATTTGTCAATGCCTCTTGTTCAGTCTTTGGCCTATCTTGCAATGTCAATACACCAGCTCAAAAGAAACGTCAATTCGGACGCTGAATATGAGCTATATCTGCCCTCTTGTTCGATATTGTTTAAGAGATTGACTATCTGGTGTACACCAAGGAAAACCCTTGCCGAAGAACTCCGGATTGCCAACCTTAGTAATCGGCATCAGCACACATTCATCTGAAGCTATTTAACGAGAACCATTAGCTCCGTCGCCTTCTCATCTGCATCTGTGTCGTCTTAAACAGTAAAATCCCGTTAATGGAATGTAATCGAGAACCAAATCCTCCAAACGCGGATATTCCGCGAAAGAGACCTTACATAAGCCAGAGTTTCCTGAATTCGCTGCCTCGTTGGGTATAATACCTTGCTATTATATGCATACAGTTATAAATTAGCTACTTTAAGCGTGATATTCTCATAGTGAAAGAGTATTGTAAGACCGGCAGCGTTGTCCATGGATACGAAATACCCGAGCAATTTTTGGGTACCCCCTGGCAAGGTACCACCTACCCAGCAACCATGAATATCCGGCTACAGAGGTATAACTCGGTATGAAACTAAGCGCCAAATTAGGCAAGACAGCAGTAGCTTTTTAAGGATAATCAAGCGAGTGCCATCATGTGAGTACTAAGCGGTGGGTCGCCAAGGCGAATGTGAAGCACGAATTGATATAGCAGACTACTCGATTTGAACGCTTGATTCTGCTATATCTCTCAAGTATTTATTTCGCATATATTGCCATGGTAACCCCTTATTTAATCACGTGTGAATATCCTGATAAATCCGGATATCTACCCAAGCATATCGACTCGGATACATACCTACCTAACGAGGTCAAGGGTATACTCGGAACTACCCATGGACAACGCTGAAAACAGGGGTTTGGGGAGACATTCGAGGAGAATAATCCTGATTGGCCGTAAAATCAATTGGTTCCTCAAAACATATTCCCATAACGCGAATATTCCGCCGTCGCGGATTCCCTGAACGAGATGCTAACTGCACGGCATTTTCAAGACCTGGTCATCAGCCTCGGGCTGACTACGGTATTTCCCCAGCCACTTCGAAGGGAGCACAGTCAGGCAGATATAGTGGTCATAAGTCGTACTTTCTGAACGTTGAACCCCATTACCCAACGTATGTTTGCATGAGTGCGGTGAGGCATGTGCTCACTGCTTAGAGATGCTCCGCGAATCTCGCACGACGACTCGACCTTGTGCTCGTTCGCAACGAATAACGACTTAGGCGTGTGGAACGCCAGCAACCTAGTCCACTACGAAGGCTTCATCGATTTCATCACGACATTCTCATGGTCAAGCCTCATCTGGATCGCAGCATCCATTGGCTTGCTGACCGTCTCCCAACCTATCATCCTCCTCATCTCCTCGTGCCTCGCTCCGTGTCCAACCAAGGCGCCCAAGTCCGGGCGGTTTGGTGCCTTGGCCTTGAAGATTGGCTTCTGGTGTATTTTAGTTGTTGCGACCCTACTAGAGAATTGGGCAGAGTTCCCTGAGTTGAGGCGTTTGGTGAGGGCGAGGTTGTCAGTAAACCGCGATTGTTTGAGGGCATTCGAATCTTGAGATGGTGTGTTATGAACGGCCACTGGCGGAGTCGTTGCCACAAGAATTGGCCCTGTGCTTCTTCGCCGACGCCATCTCCAGTCGGAGCTGGCGCTCTGGCGTCGAAATATCGTCGAAGTCATTGCAGTCGGTCCCGGTTGGTGCATCCCGCTCGAGTGTGGCGTTGCGGGTATCGTCTCTCTTCTGGGCCTTGGCCATTGAGTATCGTCATTTGGTGGAAGGTCGGTTGGCTTGTCATTCGCATCGATGGTAATCTCGTTGGCACGTTGTTTTCTTGGTGGTGTGTCGACTGGAGCTGGCATCACCGCTGGCTCTCTGATGTTAACTGGTTTTTCGATGGTGGTTCGCTCATCTGGTTCTCCATGGGTGACGCGGCTGGTGATGGCTCTCGGGCTGCTGCGTTAACCGGTTGTTTGTTGAGCACCATGACTTGCTGAGGAGGTGGTGTCGCTATCCCTGAGTTGGTCTACGTCAGGTGCGTGCTTTTCTTGTGGCTACTATTTTCAATGTCTTGTTTGCCTGGTTTCTGGCAAGTTAGTTGGTTTGGCTATTTGCGGTGGTTAATAATGGGAAGGGGTATAGGAAGAGTTTGTGGGCGAGCTGTCCAAGACGATCGGAGAGTTTGAGAGAAGCTTGATGATGTCGTCGTTCAGAATGAAGTGGCCGCCGCAATACAGAACCAGGCTGCCGAAGCGAAGGGACAAGCTTGCAGCACCACAAGTCCCTAGCCAAAGCCGGCGCAGAAAGAGGCGAAGGATACGTTTTCAAAACCGAAAGTCAGATTACAAATTCCAGACAAGATCATGACTTTAACGTCTGATCTATTTTCTGATTCTGGTTGGGTCGTTTGGAGCTTGATTCGATGAACTCATTGACGAAGCAATTCCGTGATTATCCCCATCTCGGCTTCTAGCATGCGGTAACACGAAGATGCTTGGATGTGTCGCAAAGATCAAGCGTGGGTGGATTACAATCCGGTATGTACACAGTTATACTGATCCCTTAATTCGCTTTCTTTTCTTGCACGTCGTTCTCCACTTCATCTTCGCCCTCTTCCACGTCATCATCCTCTCCGTCAGACACTGTTTCCCCAAGATCCAGAAGTCGTTGCTACAACACGGTTAGCTTGGCCAATAAAGACCACTTCAGACGTTACTTACTCTATACCTCGCCACCTTTTCCTCCACATCCCCGAATACCATGAGAAGATCATCAAGCTCACTCTGCGCCGCAGCTCTTTGCTCCTCCTTCTCTTTCACCAAGTCCTCTGCCTTGTGCGCCCCAGCTTCATGCTTTTGATGCAGCTTCGTGTTGCTCTCCGCTTTTTGTAAATTCTTTTCTGCCTCCTTCGCCTCTCTCTCCGCTTCCTTGAGGCGTGCTTCCATGGTGTTCCACTTAGAAGCAGATTCGTCTTCCAATTTCCTGGTCGCTGAATCTGCTTCCTTCAATCGTGACTCTAATGCAGCAATCTTGGAGGTGCTTTCCTTCTGGGCAGTGGTAAGCTCGTTCTTGACACCATTCAGCTGCTCTCTTAGATTCTTTAGCTCAATTTTATACTTACCCTCGGCCTCCCGAGCTGTCTTGTCCGTCGCCTCCCGGTCCTTAGACACCTGCTTCAGCTTCAAAGTCAACTCGTCGACAGTTCTCCGCAAGACCGCCGTTTCAGTTTTAGTCTTAGCCGCTTCATCTTGAACTATGGTAACCTCTGCTTCCGCCTTTTCCGCTTTCTTCCTCATTCTGGTAATCTCGTTTTCAGAACTACGCCTCACGTGGTCCAATTGCCTTTGTAGATCCTGCTTGGTTCTCTCGTATTGCTCGGTAAATTCCTGTTTCTCCCTGTTTTGACTTTCTATCGCATCCTGCTTCAAATTTTGCATTTGCATCAGGATCTCCCGCTCCTTTTTGGCGTGTGAATCGTTGAGGTCCCTGATGAGTTTAGATTATGCTATCCGGCGGGAGACATGGCTCTTACCTAATTTCTTCCTGTAGTCTACGCTGTGACTCTTGATGTTCTTGTTGTGCCCGTGACAGACCTTGGGCGGCGTCGTCTTCCGTTTCTCTCAAAGTGGTTCTCTCTTGAGAAAGTTGTCTCTCTAGAGCTCCTAGCTCTGACTGACTCTTGTGCAAGATCTCTTCCTTCTCCTGAAGCGAAGTTCGCAGTTCGTCGACCATCTCTCGCGATATTCCCCTCTGAACGCCATTGGAAATGACACTAATCTCAAGGCCAGGATCGCGATCAATTGCTCGCTGAATACGGCTGAAGTTGTCTTTCAGAAACTCGACGAATGTCTTGTCGAAGCATACTTCGGGCAAGCCACCATCTGGTGCAGATATAAGTTTTTGAGGAAGAACCTCGAAGTCGCGTAGTGCAGGATCTTTGCGCAGCTTGTTAAGCCGATCAATGTATACGTCCCTGCCCATCCGAATCAAAATCTTATGGACCTCTCTGCGCGGCACTGGCGAATCCTGAGTCGAAAATTCATACACAATGCCCAGTAGTAAAGTGCAAAGACCTTGAACTACGATCCCGTCTCTGTCTCCAGTCGCAAGTTGGTTGACAAGTGTTTGCATATTACTTCCCTCGCCTAAGAAGTCATTTACGGCGTCTGGGTCCTCAAAGAGCCATCCACATAGAAGCATCAGGTAACCGATTAGCAGTCGCGTGTCATCAAGCCTTTGCAGACCTCCGATAAGATTGTCGGAAATGGTTTGAATGCAGGTAACAACCTCCTCTCCAGCTTCTGCATCACCTTCACAGACGTCCATGGCCATAGCCTTCGCCTGCCCATCATCCCATATCAAGCTAAACAAAATGACAGAGGCGAACCAGGGTCGATATGGATCGGCGGTAGATGCACTGGTCGGTCGAAGGAGGGTGGTGAGAACATTGGCTGTCTCGTCAGCACCAGAGTTGTGTCCCTGAATGGCACGCTGTAGGAAGTGCAGTTTAATATCGGCATGGTTTGAGAAATAGGCTTTTATGCAATCGCATGCTGCCGTCCTTACGTCAAACAAGTGAAGATCGGAGACACCGAGAGTGAGATCCAGCAATCCATCAATGACATAGACTTTAGACGTATCGCCATTCAACTGCTTGGTAGATATGCCATCAACTGCCTGCTCGCTGGCAGCAGACACCTGTAATACTGCGAAATCAACTTGAACTTTGGGATTGTCGCGAATCATGTCACCACATGTTATCAGCGCCTATTTATAGTCAGCACAAATCTGTATAATGGGAATGGCTTGCGAACCTCTGCTTTTATTTGAACTTCTGTGGAGTGGTCGAAGGCCATATTGAGGACTTTACTAAGCACACCGTTTTGCCAAAACAAAGTCTGGTTAACCTTCGTGCCGTTCTCACCTCGCACAAGAAACAGCCTGATGACTGCTAGAAGTGCGTATATATTTCGATTCCGCTGCACTTCAACCCATTCAGCGGTTGCCTCCTCGGATCCCTGGGGCGTGGCTTCGTCTAGAAGCTGGGCGAGGTTCTTGACGCAGCCGGTTTCTCTGAAGTGTGACTGATTCGATGCATTCATGCGTAGAAGGTTGGCAAGCAGTATCAGACAATCTTCCACCACTCTATCGCCCTGTGATAGGGAGCCTTCATGCTTGATGATAGTGAATATCTTGTCGAAGGCGTTGAAGAACGAAACTTGCTTCTGTAGCTCTTGCGAATGAGGCGTCAGGTACGTGAGCAAGGACAGGCCTTCATTTCGAATAGCTTCTCGCCTGTCGTCCAGGACATCCACTAACCTGGATATACCCAGAGGCGTATCCAATATGCACTCTTCTGTTCGCTCCGGCCTCGCAGACAATATAGAATTGAGAAGTTGCAGGGAATAGAGCCGCGAGTAGAAGTCCTCGGTCTCAAGAAGTTCAAGTAAGATCGTTATATTCTCATGGCGCTGTGTGAATTCATCCGCCATCCATAGGGATATCTCTTCTGAAGCTTCTTGACTCGCTTCGTCTGGGCTGAAGAGCATTATGAGCGTCTCTAAGACAACCTTCACCGTGTCTACGTCTTCCACATCTTTTCCCAAGCTGCTTATCAAGCATCGTAGAGAGCCTGATGCGACCGAGGCAGGGTATTGGCGTGCGAAGCTGCGCAATCCCAGTATTGCGTTGCGCCGGTCTTCTAGAAGCGTTGCGCTCTGGAGGCGTCCACTGAAAACATTGATCGCATCGGTTGCACTCTGCTTTGCTGGACCCTGGGGAATACTAAACATGCTGTCGAGCTATTGCCAACGGTGCGCCATTCAAAAACTGGTTGCTCTCGTGATTGCGGCGTCAAGTGGCGCTGATAGCGGCTTGTAAGCAGGAGGTTTCGAAAATTGCGATGAAAGAACACTTTGATCGTAGATTCATCCCTGGAGAAGTGTCAGAGGTGTTGCTTTTCAATCGCCTGAGTGACATCTTACAGCGTATGAGTGTTGGAAGTACTGACTCGTGCCAGAGAAGGGCGTAAGGGTGGTATCGAGTTTGGAGAAGAAAGTTGGCTCCGTCGTGCTAACAGCAATCAAATTGTAATATCTTGAGGAGAGTTCCAAAATTTACAAGGACCACTTGAGCACACTGTGATACCTTGGTGATGTCTCTGTGGTCCGAGCGTCATCAGACGAATCAGGGGCTACGAGAAGTTGACCACTACTTCAGCCACGGCAGCACCGGCCACGGATCCATCAGCCACAGATAGCAACCCGCCAGCCACAGTGAACAGCCACAGCTTCAGGGTAGGTGTCACGTGGGTGTGGTCGCATCTACTGCTTATCAAGGCCCTCTATCGGGCGACCCTTGCGGCATATGAATCGCGAGGCGAAAGCAGCTCTGTTCACTACGCAACATTTTGCCTGTCTACCTTCCTGTCGCCCAAAGCTAAAGGTTGACAGCAACCTCACCAACCTCTCATTACACACAAATACCATTGATTAAGTAGCCCACGATGGGTATTCCAGCGGCTTTCAAATGGCTATCCAACAAGTATCCGAAAATCGTCTCCCCAGTTATTGAGGAGCAGCCTGAAGTGTTGGAAGGCGTCAAGGTGCCAGTTGATGCGACAAGGCCGAATCCGAATGGCGAAGAATTTGATAACCTCTATCTGGATATGAATGGTATTGTTCATCCATGTTCGCATCCAGAAGACAGGGCCCCTCCCGCCAATGAGGAGGAGATGATGGTCGAGGTCTTCAAGTACACAGAACGTGTCTTCAACATGGTGAGGCCGAGAAAGCTTCTCATGATTGCAGTCGGTAAGTCGAGCCAATTCACCCCTCAGTGCGTAGCCGCTAACATGCCCAGATGGTGTGGCTCCCCGCGCCAAGATGAATCAGCAGAGATCGAGACGATTCCGTTCTGCTCAGGAAGCAAGAGAAAAGGATGAAAATAACGCAGAGCTTTTGAAGATGCTGAGGTCGCAAGCTGGAGGAGGCGTTGCCGACACCACGACAGAAGCAATGACGAAGAAAACTTGGGATTCTAACGCCATCACACCAGGAACGCCATTCATGGATATTCTTGCCGCTAGTTTGAGGTACTGGACCGCATATAAGCTCAATACAGATCCAGCATGGGCAAAGGTCAAGGTCATCCTGTCCGACGCCACAGTGCCAGGAGAGGGCGAGCATAAGATTATGCAGTTTATCAGATCACAGAGGTCGTCGCCTGAACATGACCCAAACACCAGACATGTTATCTATGGTTTAGATGCCGATCTGATCATGTTGGGTCTTGCCACACATGAGCCTCATTTCAGAGTTCTTCGTGAAGATGTGTTCGCCCAAGATGCAAAGGCTGGGCACTGCAGGATATGCGGCCAAAAAGGTCATATGGCCCAAGCGTGTCGCGGTAAGCCTAAGGAGAAAGATGGTGAGTTTGACGAGAAAGACAAGGTTCAGCCTCTTAAGCCCTTCATTTGGCTGCATGTATCAGTACTGCGCGAGTATCTGGAGGCTGAACTCTATGTCCCAAACCAACCGTTCCGCTTTGACTTAGAAAGAGCCATTGACGACTGGGTGTTTATGTGTTTCTTTGTTGGCAATGATTTCTTGCCTCATCTTCCCAGCTTGGAGATTCGAGAAGGTGGTATTGACACTTTGATGGCCATATGGCGCGATGCGATCCCATTTATGGGCGGGTATGTCACCAAGGATGGCCATGTTGATTTGGAGAGAGCACAGTTTATCATGGACGGCTTGGCCAAGCAGGAAGACGCCATCTTCAAGCGCAGACGTCAAACGGAGGAGAGATATCAAGAAAATGCAAAGCGACGCAAGCTGAGGCAAGATCAGGCAGATGCGCGTAAGAATGGCGGCGGCTTTCGCGGCGAAGATCGGGCCGGAAGAACGACAAACCTCAGTAATGCTCCAACTGGGTTTGCCCTTGTCGCTCCAGGGAATGTAACATCAAGCATGCGTGCGGTGACACATGATATGGTTGTCAACCGTGGCGCTATCGAAAAAGCGAACCTCGCCAACAAGAGCGCAGCTGCTACTATAAAGAGTCAGCTCCTTGGTGGTAAGACACCAGATAATGCGCAGATAGAGGCTTCGGCCACTGCAACTGTTTCTGCGGTGGAGGCCACAACAACAACAACGTCCGAGACTGCTGTTCCAGAGTCTCCAGTTTCTGCTCTGGGAAAGAGAAAGGCGGATGCAATCGAAGATACTGAGACGCCAGGCGTCGACTCGCCAGCTCCGTCGACTCCGAAAAATGGAGTCGATGAGGACGCAGTGGATGATGTGCGCATGTGGGAGGAGGGTTATGCTGATCGTTACTATGAGCAAAAGTTCAAAGTTGACAGACACGACATCGAATTCAGACATAAGGTCGCCAGAGCTTATGTCGAGGGTCTGGCATGGGTTCTTCTTTATTATTTCCAAGGGTGTCCGTCCTGGGAGTGGTATTATCCGTACTACTACGCTCCATTCGCAGCCGACTTTGTTGGTTTGGCTGACATGAAGATCAGCTTTGATAGGGGGTATATCTTCAAACCATTTGAGCAGCTTATGGGTGTCATGCCAGCGGCCTCTCGCCATACGATACCAGAAGTCTTTCACGATTTGATGACGGAGAAGGATAGTGAGATCATCGAATTTTACCCAGAAAACTTTCCAATTGACCTCAACGGCAAGAAGTTCGCATGGCAGGGTGTCGCATTGCTTCCTTTCATTGATTCCAAGAGGTTGCTCGACGCCATGCAGAAGAGATATCCTATGCTGCCGTCTGAGGAAGCCGCCCGTAACCAGACTGGTAAAGAGGTGCTTCTTGTTTCCGAGAACTTTCATGAGCTGTACGACGATATCGCCACGCACTTTTATTCAAAGAAGCAGGGCGAGCCTAAATTCAAACTCAATTCTCGCATCAGTGACGGATTGGCTGGTAAAGTTGAGAAGAACGAGGTTTACCAACCCCATGGGCCTCTGACCTATCCACTGAAGAGCGACGAAATGCCTAGTCTTGAGGACGACAAGTCGATTCGGTGAGTAACAAGAAACTTCGCTTTTGCAATAGCTAATCTTTATAGTGTCAACTATGAGATGCCATCATCTTCCCACGTTCACAAGTCTATGCTGTTACGAGGTGTCAAGCTTTCAACCCCAGCACTGAACAGGGATGACATCGAGGCCACCAAGGGTCGTGCTGCCACTGCAGGTCGCAATCCAGGCGGACAACAAAGAGGAGGGTATGGAGGTCGTGGAAGAGGAGGATATGGTGGCAACCAGAATTCAAACAACGGCCCGGGCTACTCGAGACCGCAGCAGTATCCGCGCGAAGGGCAGGGAGGGCATAATGGATACTCTCAGTACCCACAACCACCTCAAGGATGGCAGCCACCGCCGCCTGGCGTAGGAGGATTTGCCCGTGGGCCACCACCACCGCCTCCGGTTGGTTACAATCAATATCCAGCTCAGCAAAGCCATGGTCACGGCCAGTATGGAGCACAGTATCCGGCTCCTCTACATCATCCGCAGCAACAGCAACCACGCGACAATCGCGGTAACAAGGGCGGTCCTCCCCGGGGTGGGTATAGATACTAGTTGGTTGAATTGCCCTGTTTGTATGAAGGTTGTCAGAAGAGGCGGCATGGGTTTAAATAGCGGAGAGATCAAGAAAAGAATTGATGGAAATTTATCTTCGAGAAGTCGACGTTTTCTTCGACGGATTATTATGGCAAAGTATTGGGCTGATTTTGTCAGCGTCCAGCGAGTAAACGAGTAACCCGAGTGCGTATTTGAGTGGTATTGAGTAAATCGAACAAAATACTAGACTGTCGAGTAGTGCTCCTGACGTCTGGGTCGAAGGATTTTTTCTGGTTTCTAGCTGCTTGGTCGCCAGGGTGTCATCATTTGTTTGATTCGCGTTCCATGGGTGCTTGTTATCAGAGTTGACTCCTGTGACCGAACACTTCTTCGATGCTGTAGTGGCTAGCTTCACGAGCGGGTGTCGTAACTGGTCGATATCTTGCTCTGGCTCTGACGCTGCCTCCGGGCCCGCCCGGTGGCTGGTTCTGAGGATGGCGCTGGGCCTAATTAAGACGGTGGCGTCGCTGTGTACACGCCAACTTTGGATGCCAGAAGTCTTCGAGTCGCTAGCAGTTAGCAGCCTGGTCATCCACTGCTGCGGCATTTTCGTCCTGGGCCACGACATTGGCACGTTTACTGTGGGGATTTTTGATGGTCTTCGACGGCTTGTTCCCAATCATCTTCATCTCTTCGTATCTTGGCCCACGTCCTACCAAATTGGGCGCGGTTGGCGTACTGACGTACTTTGAACAATAGTGTCTGGCACCCTCTGGATGTGGCGACATGACTGCCCATATAAACAGACATCCGTGCATCAATTATGTCTCCTCAAACTTATAATAAAGGCATACCGGTTTGAGACATCCTGCCCTGGTGTCGTTAAAGTACGTACAACCTCAGGTTGGAGTGGAAAACATGCCATCGGCTATTTACTCTTTTCGACGCCATTTGCAATTAGAGCTGGTAGTCAGGCGTCAATGTATTGCCAGATTCAACATAGGTCATCCCCGATTAATCAGGCCCAGAGCCGCTTACGGAGCTGTCACAGACCCGGTTACACCCCGAGCTCAAATCGCTCCACAGAGCCCCGTCACTCTCTCCATACTCGTTCCTATCATCAGCGACCGCAAAGAAACAAACCAACACACTTGCCGGACACCAGAGAATAATCAGACATTGAGAAATAGTGACCAAAAGATAACAAAACCACGCACCCCTCATCAATCAACATGGAGACGCAAGAAAAAGCGCCAAAGACCGCTGTACTTGCCATCACACCAGATTTCGGACCCTTGCGGTGGGCGCGTCACCCTCGGGATTCGCCAAGCTCGAGGATGTAAAGAAGGAAAAAAAGCCAAGAACGAGGAAACGTAATAAAGAGTAATGCCAAGACCAGCCAAGCCACTAAACATATTCCAAATTCCGTTTAGTTTTTGTTTGTGGCCGGCCTCCTGGGTTGCTGTGCCAACTTGATTACTTCTTGATACTCTTACTTTACTCGTCTTTTTGTAGCATTAATTGCGATTACTGCGAGTTAGATGAAAATTTAAGTGGCCTAAGCATCCCCAAAACTCACCTGATAGTGCCACCACAACTGGCGGTGGTCTATCTCTGCTAGTCGATCAAATACATAAGATAACTTTAGGCAATTGCAAAGATTGGCTGCTTCGGTCTTTGCCGTTCTATAAAAGACGTAGTGTAAGCGTTTTGATTTTCATGTAATTCCACCTCGTATTGGTACAAATCCAGAATTGACCAAGTTCACTATTGAGCCAATGCATTTTTAAACACTCAGCTAGCCTGGTGCTGTAAGCTAATAGGCTTTAGTGCTAAAAGAAGCTCATTGACTGACGCCGCGTAGTGTCCTTGTAGTTTGCTTTGCACTTTGTAGTTCTCAAGTGTGACGTATCAGGACGTCTCGTAGACTTACTGTAGTCCGCACAGTTCCCCGCATTATGATATGATTTGGGGTCTCGAAAGCTGGGGTAGCTCCGTGAGGCTGGACCCCGAAACTGCCTGACAAGGGCCACCGCGCGTGTAACATAAACGGCCATCAGCCTCGCGACCTCCAGCCCAAATATACTCTCCCACATTTCGGAGCTCACACCAACGAGTGTTAGCCATCAAGAAAGGCGATTGGGTTGGTTCACAGACGACTGTCGACCAGACCTTCGACCTCGCGTCGCCCTGAGCAGAGCCGCCGGAGCCTCAAATACCTTGCTACCAAGTGCGATGCCGACCGCGCCTCCTTGACACCTGTCACTTTACAACACGATCGCAAACCTAAGCTCCTCGTGCGCGAATCACCTCTAGTTCATGGTCTTTCAAGGCACCTATAGAAAACTGGCTTTTGAGCCAGACTGGGAGCATGGTTATGGCGGTCAATGGTGAAATTAGCTCAGTTGCTTCGGCGGTTGAGCGATTGGTAACGCGGGTACTAAGCTCCAGGTCCTTTTGAACTTTCATTCTAACTTTTATGTAGCTACCATACCGCACAGGTTCGAGCAACGAAGACGTAGCCAGAGACGACCTAGTCAGGCAAACACTAAGGAGCCTTTCGTCTGCCAAAGATGGCACAACGCCGGTACGAGAGCTCGCAATTGTGGCTTTATCGAACCTGCTCAGCGCCAATATCGATGTCGGACTCAAGCACTCCCTGAAAATAGGGTATCACGAGGACCTGGAGATACGCACCGCCTTCGTCAATGTTCTATGCAATGTGGTAGCCCAAGGGACAGAGTTCAGCGATTTGTCGGATATCGCCGGTAGAGAACACTACGATGAGCTAGTGGACACTCTTGTCGACAACATGGATTTTGTTATCGCCCTATGCGATGCTTGTCCGGGCACCGATGTCGATGAGCTCACCATGTCGCTATTGAACATCTTCGATTCCAGGGGCCTTGGATTTATCCTTTTGGAAGCGCTCATCAAGCATGAAGTTGAAGACACCGAAAATGAAGCTGAGCTGCTTCGTCGTAACTCTGTGACCACGAAAATGCTGTCAGTCTATGCACGCTGGAAGGGAGCCACATATCTCAAAACTACGCTACAAACTGTTATCGAAAGATTGGTTGACAGCGTGGAGGATCTGGATTTAGAGCTTGATCCTTCGAGAACTAGCTCACCCGAGGAATTAGAGAGGAATGCCATTCAGCTTCGTGTGGTGACCAAGGCCTTTCTCGACGATATAACGAACTCGAGCGCAAATGTACCTCCGTCGTTCAGAAAGATATGCAATATCATTGCGTCAACCGTTACACAAAGATACCCGGACGCCAAATTCACAGCTGTGGGTGCCTTCATCTTCCTGCGATTCTTCTGCCCCGCGATCGTGGCTCCGGATGCTGAGGGTTTGACAGACCACACATTGTCAAAGGAAATGCGTAGAGGGCTCCTCCTGATTGCAAAGGTCATTCAAAATCTTGCGAACAATGTGTTATTCGGCGCCAAAGAAGCCTACATGGTATCCCTCAATGACTTTCTGGTCAAAAATATAACTAGTTGTACGACGTTTTTGATCGAAATCTCAGCTCTTCCACCGGTTGAGGCCCCAGCTGTCGAGAATGAGCTTTATGACTTTGGATCATGCGTGGCGTTGCACCGCTTTCTGTTCGACAACTGGGATTTGATCCATCAAAAGCTGGTGGCGCAACAACGGAAAGCTGCACTGCGATCTCCAGAAGAAATCGCCCAAAACAACCCCGTTTTAGGAACTTTGCCAGCCTTGGTTGCCAACCTTGGCCCGCCACTCATGAACATATCATGGATTCGTCCTTCAATAACAGCGAATAGTCCGCCATCCTATTCGAGGTTTCAGGATTTTATGCTAAGAAACGCCAAACGGAATGCAGAGTCTGAAACCTCGTCTAGGGCAGTCTACGATGGAGGTGAAAGCAAGGTAAGATGCTCTGTTGACCCCAGTCTCTCATGTGGCTAATATATTAGGATGGCGTTCCACTAATATGCATCGTTTTACGACATATTGATGCTGAAACAAACGACTTCGACTTACTAATTTATTGCTACCTCAAAGTAAGTCACTATGTTCTCTTGCACACGATGCGGACACATATTAACTTCTTTGGAGCTTGCTAGCCGTTTATGGGATAAGCCCTTCGGCATACTAATTGATTCAACATGCTACACTGGACAAAATGAACCCCAGGACGCACTTTTCAGGCAACTCGACCTTCTCACTCCTGCCGAAATATCCAAGAACTTGCAGCGTGTATATGTGTACAATATGAATAGTTCGTTCAGGTAAGCCCGGCTTCATGACGCCACAAATTGCCTTTTCTAATATTCTCAGGAAATGCTTTCGCCGAATCATACGTCTCGCGATCAAAAGTGACAATAACGTCTTCCATCCACAGAGGGTCAAATATCACTTGATCGGTAACTTCCAGGAGCTACAAGGTTACTTTCATATGAGCCAGCTTCATCTACCTATGGACACGATCAGCGTGGTAATGGACACCAAATTCGTATTTCAGCCAATCATAAGATTGTCGAAGACAAAAGGAAAAATCCCAGTGGCTATCCAGGTGGGCCACGAGTTCGTTCAGATTACAACGGTTAAGACACAAGAAATAATCCCTGGGCTTAGACTTCAAGCTACCTTAAACGACATTTTTCGGATCTCAGATATTGACGAAGCGCCTACATCTATACAGACCGAGGACGACTCCGCCTTTGGCCTCCGTACTGAGAATGGGAAGATTGTGATGTATTTCTCAAGCTCTCGCAAGGCTGAAATCTTGCAAGCTATTCAGGCAGCGAAAAAAGAACGACCCAAGGACTCTAAACCACCGCCCTTATTTGAGAGGTCAATCAGGCCTCACGATGTTCCTGGCACCCTGCTGAACATCTCACTCACTAACATATCAAGTTCCGACGAGAACCTTCGCAACGCAGCTTACAATCTGATGTACTCACTAAGCAAGACATTCAATTTTAGTCTCATGTCAAACCTCTTTGCGGTGAAAGGTATGTGTGACACGCTGTTTCATAATCCGACTTACTCATGAATCTAGATCTCGCCATCCCGCCGGATGCCTCGCAGTTCGTTCTCAACGTAAGCCGCAGGCTTGCATCGACAGAACCACAGATCACCGCAGGCTTTATAAACGAGTTTTTCGTCGGATGGGATAGCATCTTACCATCACAACGGATCCTGAATCTTGCCTATCTGGCGCCATGGTTGCCGGGACTCAGAACAGAGGTGCTTGCTGCGGAAGCCGATGGCGAAAAAGGGCGTGAAAAGGTCGCAACCGTGATTAGGAAGCTGATTGAGGTGGCATCAGATCCCGCGTTATATTTAATGATGGAGCACACGATTTGGCCGGTAATTTGCGAGGACGACGTTCAGACAGAGATTTTTCTGGATGAGCTCATAAGGAACGTGACGTCCCTTACCCCTGAGACCGACGAGTCCGTTTGCTCACTCTTCCGGGTCGTCAACTCATTGAAGACGGTATCTGTCCGTGGGAAGGTCATATCGAAATTGCGCAAGGCGATAAATAGGACATCCTTGCGGCCCACGCGCGCTCTTCAGGAGAATTCGGTATGGAGCGAGATATGTGTTCTGCTCAGGCTCTGGCTCTCGCTGTCATTCAGCGCCGGTACTCAGGCATTGCTCTATTTTCCAGAGACCTCACATATCATCACTATGCTCGCGAACACAGGGCCACAGGAGATAAGACAAGCTGTTCACAGCTTGCTCATCAATACAATCCACGCCCTCAGCACGTGCTTTCCTCTGTCGGAAGATGCATTGTTTCGACTGCGATTGATGCTTTCGTCTCTCTCAGAGACAAATGCAGCAGACACGGAAGCTAAGCATACAATCTCACGAAGCACAGTACTACTGCCCAACGGGTCCGATCATCCTACAAAAGTTCTAGCATCCATAGAGGCTTTAGCAACGTTACTTTTAGAAGTGGCTGCAGTGGCTCCTCCCTCCGTTGACATTGGAAATGCCTGGCGGTCCCGGTGGATGGGTCTCGTAGCAAGTACAGCCTTTCAAAGTAACCCTGCCATTCAGCCCAGGGCATTCACAGTCATGGGGTGTCTCGCACGGGAGGACGTGGATGACGATCTCCTTTATCAAGTTTTGGTGGCACTAAGGAATAGCATCCATCGGTTCGTTAGCGACAATGATGCCGACATGTTGACATCTATCGTCAAGTCCTTGACGAAAATGATGGAGAACCTTCCCACCACCTCGCGCTATGGACTACAGCTCTTTTGGCTCGCGATGGCTTTGGTGAGACTTGTGCCACTCAATCTGTTTGCGTGCGCCGCCTCTTTCCTGGAGGCTGTGCTACTCGATATTAACACGTCTGGAGACCTCAGGGAAGGTCGCATGATATCAGCATTGCTACAAGGTCGACAATCGCTAGAAGAGCCGGCGTCACTCTTGGATGCAGCTTACGGCATCAAATTTACCAATGACAACTTCCACTTTGCTGTCTGCGCATCGCTGGTTAAAGGCCTCACGGATGCATCCACTAGGGCTACCACGCTCCGAGTCCTTTCAACCTTCCTCCAAGTCACCAGCTCGAACACTCCAGGTGGACGTAGATACCCTGAAGACTTGAGCTGCCTGCCGTACTTGGTTGCCATTGTGTCAAGAGCTGCTGCAGCCGAGGAAGCAGATGCTGCCCTATTGGTTGCGGGTGTTTTCGATGACGGAGATGCATTCCCTCTTGAAAATCTCCTGAAGATTATAGATCTGGGCATCCTTAAGGACAAGGAGATCTTGCTCTGTGCCGCGATTAGCTTGATGGATTTTCCGTACCTCGATAATCGTATCCAAAGTCGAGGGCTCCGGTGGCTAGACGAGGTGTCCTCCAATCGGCCAACTGTGATTCTCCATCTGTACGTCCTACCCATTTCTCTTGGGCGGAAAGCACCAGCACTGACAAAGACTTAATAGTTGTGGTCCCATCCTTGCTGTCCTGGATGATGTGTTACATTCTAGCCAGAACGCACAAACTCTTGAGTCAGCGCGAATCCTCTTAAAAAATCTAACGACCAATCATGCGCCGTCAAACAGTGTCGATACGGCACACCTGTTAGTAGAGGTGCTTGAAGACATAGGGTTTGGGGGCCTCTGGCGAAGTTCAACGTTCAAGACTTCTCTGGAGCGTGACAAGCGTTGTCCGCTGCTTACCGAGAAGCTCGTCGAGGTGAGCTCTTAGCATACATTGATAGGTGAGGTTTGCTAACATTGGTATAGCTCATTATCAGCTGATTAAGCTGCGCATGTGGATAATTTACCCGTGCCTTGTAGATGAAGCAATATGCGGCGCCTTCGGGGTCAGCTTAATATTCCCTATGTCACCTTTACAGCGCTGCTAAAGTTAGAGTGGCTGGCAGCGCATGGAATGTCAATCAATCCCTACACCACTAGGTTCTGGCCTACCAGCCAGTGCACTCAAATCGCGGAAAATCCACTGAGGCGCTTGTGACAATTGTAGTATCGCTGTCCTTCTTGTTTCACACACTGAATTCACGAAGAACCTAGCGAACGAAAGAGAGTGTAACAGTATGGGAGCGTGAATAGCATGTTCGCGTGCATGTCTGAAACTGTTGCGAGCATGTTGAATTTCGCCATCATGTCGATATAACGGCATGACCAGTACCGACTGTAGGATTCTAAATCCGTTGGCTTTTGGAGGCCTACCGTAGTTGCCTAAGTCAATGGACAGTGCTTTCTTGATGGTAATGCATAGAACTGTCGTGCGAGGTGGAAACAGCTAGGGAACTGACGGCACGCTCTTTTGGCTAGGGACTTTTAGTCTTGAATGTTCACTTCCCAAATAAAGTTTGTAACTACGGAAATGAACAATAATAGCAAAAGCCAATCAAAAACGATGGCATTCCGTCGGCCAGCCCGTTCGTATATCTACAGAGAGTTCTCTTTTTCTCTTTGTACTCTCTGTACACTCTTTCCCATTATAAACCACGATCACTACATAGAACCACGCCATTCAAATTGTCAGACACCAGACATAATCAGATATTGAGAAATAGTAACCACAAGATCAGAAATGAATACACCTGAGTTTCAGACAATATCAATGTAACAACACACTGCAACAGTCTACTGAAGCTAAGCGTACTATCACAATAGTCGACAACTAACTTGACAGGATATAAGACTCTGCAAGAGTTCACGATAAAGGCAATAAACTTCAACACAATAATCCCCAATGTAGTAAGGTTAAATAAACAATGTGATGATTAGGACATCGCCTAACAACTGGAGAATAGTACCAGTTGTCCCAGTCTTGTTATATATTCCTAGACTAAGGTATCTAGAGTTTACGCCCTCATTTTGTCTGGATGCCATTACGTTCAGCATCTTTGTTGCCGTATCTCAGACAATAAGAATAACGTAACAGCTTCTCTCAATGACGTCAATAACAATCTGACTGGCTATTGCGACCAAAGTTCAACCGAAGAGGTGTGTCTCGTATTTGAATATTGATTTCAAAGCACCAAGCTTAACCGCAACAGAATGGCCTGACAATTATACAATAATTATCAGCCTCCAGAGATAGCTGTAGTAGTGTGGCCCATATTTGTACAATATTGGCTGGGCGTTATCTCTGTCTTATTCCTCTTATATAAAGACTTTGTATTACCCAGCTTAACAACTTAAGTGCAAGTTGCCCTGGCTGTTATTGTAGGGATAGTAAATATTGCATCAGGTGATATCCCTCGGGTTCCCTAACCAGCACACTGATGGATGCCCTATGGATTGCCTTTTAGTCTCTGAGGGTCCATTGAGGGTCGCCTCAGTGACTTTGAGGATCCGCATGTCTCAGATCTGTGTAATTTGCTGCATAGCGAATCTGACCTGGAGTTGTACAAGTGAACCTTCAAAAAATGCTGTAACACAAAAGAACTACTTCACATAAGTTATTCATACGAGACTCTTACGACGAAAAGAGCTTAACCGCATCCAGCATCACCACGGAGCGAGGCAGTTGATGAGCCGGCAAGACGGCCTGCATGAGCACCAATCTAGGAAGGTACAATTCCATAAACCACAAGAAGAGCATATCGCATGCCGAGTAGGCAACGACGAGAGAAGAGAAACACAAGTACTAACCCGTCCCTCGTGTGGACAATGCGTAAGGCGCATCCACCATCACCGCGGCCTGAGCCAGTTTCATGGAATTTCCACATGGTCGGGACTCCACAAATCGACCAAACTGCGATCGAGCCAGGTAGAACCATACTGAGTCCATTGTAAAGAAGCGGCTTACCAGCAGTTCCCCTGAGCCGAAAGCAACCATGCCAGAGCGTTCCTAAGACAATCGGAATATAAACTTTGCTGTTAAAGCACTACGATTTGACTGGCGGCGTGCTAGACTGCTAGCTTGCGGGCAGGTCCTCTTTAAATAACCTGTTGCCAGAGTTTGCGAGCATCCACACTTGACTGTTGTTTGAATTTCCTCTTTGGGCACGGCGCGCAGCTCGAGATCTCCACGTTCTCTCGCTTCGTCGGCGTCGCTGACGTACGTGGGTTGGGATTCCGATTGGCAGGGATCAGGCGGTGTCTCCCGTGGAGCGGATAGGTCGGAAAAATATGGCACTAACCACGCCTTGTGATCTGCCATGCTGGGCAGGGTTTTTGGAGGATGAAATGGCAAAGAGTGAGAGATATTCGGCTGTCGACGAGTAGGAAGCCGTCTCAGCAGGAATAAGTAAATAAGTAGTGCTAGGTAAAAATAGGGTTCCTTCCGGTCTGGGCCATAATTGGTGCGAAATGCGCTCTTCAACGGAGGCATGTTCACGACCTCCGATGCTGTCGTGGTCTGGCCACAATTGGCTGAGCCCATCACCCATCCATCCCTCCTCTCAATCTTCTTACTCTACCGCGTCTGCAACTGCGAGGCCAAGAGCTGTAGTTACGGTCTGCTTCCTGGCCAAATTGCCCCTCCACGCCGCTGCGCGGTGCTGCGTCTCGGAACCGTTATTTTGGCCGCCAGTAGCGCGTCATAAGTGTATGGCCGACCAGGTCCTGGCGCCCTCTTGGCTCGATCAGGCAAGGCGCAGTGTCCATAAATTCCATGAACCCAGCGCAACTTGGCCCACTCGAAAGAATCCCATGTCGGCGTTGCGTCTGGCTGGTCCGTCCTTGTATCCACTAATAACTCGACACAGGCCAACCTAACCTCACAAATTCAACCTTCAACACCACCACACTCGACTGCGCCATCGCCGAGAGATAACAATATTGCCGTCGCTGCCACGGACTGCGACCTCTAGCGGCCTACAACCAACATTACAATAGTGGAGGAATATAACGAGAGTGCGCGGCGCGCAAGCGAAGATGTCATAGAAGACATCCAGACGTCCCCACACATAACATGGAGGGTGCCAGCAGCGCCGCAGTGGACGACTACCTCGTGCCACCGCCGCTCCTGTTTGAACGATTGCGCCAGATCCCAGGCTATTCATGGGATGAGGTCAAAGCACCTTTCCACTCAAGTTATGACAACTGGTAGGTTTGCATGCGCTGCGCTTGCATTGTGCCAGCTGTTTTCGTCCTCAGTTTGCGTGCTTAAAATTTGCCTGTGGGGAAAACTAACCGTTAACCAGGCATGTGTTTGGAACGAAGATTAAGCACCGGAGAACCATATTGCCCATAGCGGTGAATGGACATAAATATGATGGGCCGACAAGCCCGCGCTTGAGAGCCGCAACGAAACACATAACGGCCATCGGAGGATCTGGATCAGGAATTGGGTCTGGAAGCAGCGGAAAAAGCAGCAGGACAAGCGATGATGACAGCGAAATCAGCCGAGAGACCGGAGACGAAGACGACATGTCCAGGCCAGTCTACGTACTGGCAAAGGTGTCGACACATGCGTTGCGGGAAGAAAGGGCATATCATATCTGCTTGAACCTCATACAATCAGTCGACCCCACTGGAACGCACATTGTCAGGCCAGTTGACCACTTACGCCTTCCTCCGCAGCAAGGAGACAAGGCGCCGCTTGTGGTTTCGATATTCGAAGCGCCAGGGCCCAACTCGCTGCTGAAATACATGACTTCTGGGCCAAAAAGGCAAGCAAGATCCGTCAAAGATGGCGAACTCTCACCTTCAGCTGAGGAACCTATATCACTGCCTACCTTTCTCGACTTTGCAATCGGAGCAACAGAATGCCTGGAACTATTACATCATGGTCAGCGCATTGTGCATGGAGAAATCCGAGGAGATACTTTCCATTTCGACGAGACGACTGGCCAGGTGCGCCTTATCAACTTTGGCTCAGGATTGAGGTCATTCGAGCATGGCCTGACGAGTCATGGCTGGTCTACAATTTCAAAAGAGGTAGGCGTGAAGACGAAGCTGTCCTTCATCAGTCCAGAACAGACTGGGCGCATGCCCGCAGAGCCAGATAGCAGGACCGATATTTATTCACTTGGAATCTTGTTCTGGACCCTTCTGACTCAACAGCCGGCATTCGATGGGCCTTCGCCTATGGATATTATCCAGAGTGTGCTTGCACGTCGCCTGCCTCTAGTCTCGTCCATCAGGCTTGATGTGCCAGACGTTCTGGGTAGGATCATTGGGAAGATGACGGCAAAGGACACAAGTGAGAGATTTCACTCAGCGAGCGGGTTGTGTCATGACTTGGTTGAGATTCAGAAGCTTTTAGGGGATGGAAACTCTAGCGAACTGAAGAACTTTCAACTAGCCACCAGAGATGTTTCCTCATTCTTCATCCTTCCCACGGTCATGATCGGACGGGAGGCAGAACGGGACCAGATCGTCAAGATTATAGACAAGGTTTCTACTCGGCATGCGATCAGCAAAAAAGCAAGCCCATATTCTTTATCTTCAGGCTCCAGCGTTTCAGATGGACCGCGACGGGACTACCTCGACAATCTCGATACCATGAGTGAACATACCAGTTCAGCTGAAGGCCGGAATAGTAGCAGTAAATCGCCAATTGTGATGCCGTCTCAAACGCATCGCCTCAGCAATACAGTGTCATCTCGGTCGACAAGCTCTGCTGCCAACTCAGCAGATAGTACAGACCCGATGCCCTCAAAGGGAACGTTGAAGCCATGGGAAAAGAACACATCCATACAATTTGATAAGATGAGCTCGTATGATAACGCAAATGGCGACAGCAGCGTGAGCCGACTGTGTGGTAGCTCTGAGGGAGCAGGTGGTTTAACAAATGCTAAAAATTCGGAGAAATTTCGTCGCAAGGGTAGATGTGAAGTAATATCGATTGCTGGAACAGGTGGTTTGGGAAAGACATGTCTCGTGCAGAGCGTACAGATCCAGGCTCGTCGGCGAGGATACTTCGCCTCTTCGAAGTTCGACTCCGCAAGACGCACGCCTTTTGGCCCTGTTCTGAAGCTACTGTCGTCATTATTTAAGCAAGTCTTCTCAGAAAGCGACACCGACACAGCCTTTCACCAGGTCCTTAAACAGTACGTCAGGCCTGTATGGCCGCTTCTACACAAGATTCTAGGTCTTCCGGAGTTTCTGCTCGGCCCAGATAGCAATCTGAACCGCCGATGCTCTAATATCAAGTCCGGCTACAACAGAAGTGTACGCCCTGAGCAAGAATCGCACAAGCGGACTGATTCTTCAAGCTCGGTGGGCAGTCCCCGAAGTTTGGCCATTGGCATGGCGACGCAGAGCTCGCAAGATTTCCTGCGGGCTGGTTCTGCGACAAAGTCGATGCGCTTGATGAATACCTTTCTCGACGTGCTTCGTGTCTTTGCCCAACACAACTTCCTTTGCCTCTGCTTGGACGACCTTCAATTCGCCGGTATGTATGCCCCCCTCGGTTCCACTTCATGCACTTTCTAACTATTCACGAAGACGATGAATCATTGGAACTGATTTCCCAACTCGTTTCCAGTAAAATGAAAGTTGTTTTGATCGTGACATTTCGGCCAGAAGAGATTTTGCCAGAAAAGATCAGATCAATTATACAGCCTCCGGAAGCAGAAGGTATCAGTGAGAGCCCCAAGCTCTGTTTACGCAAAAAATTGCTAATGGAAGTCCAGCATACATAAGAAGCGGAGGCGTAGGGATCACCAAGATAGTCCTGCAACCTCTAAGCGAAGAAGATGTTCAAACTTATGTGGCAACGACTCTCTGCCGCCCAGCAGAAGACATGGTAGCCTTAGCTGCTGTCATACACTCGAAGAGCGCAGGAAATGTAAGTAATGTCATAAACTCTGGTAAACGTGCTAATGTGCCTTCAGCCTTTTTACATGAGAGAAATGCTCGACGCCTGTAACAGGAAGGGGTGTATTTACTATAACTATCGCACATCAAGCTGGGAATTCGACCTCGATCGGATATTTACGGAATTTCAAACAGATACCTATCACGATACGCTTAACAGCGACTCTGTGACCCGCAGGCTAGCAGAACTTCCACCGGCTAGTCGAACTATACTAGCTTGGGCATCTCTCATAGGGACGTCGTTCAGCTTCAATCTTGTGCAGACGTTGCTGCTTGACGAAGAGTTTTCGTATGAAGACGTTACTTCCAGCACTTTGAGCGGCTCGCCAATCTCAAAGGCTCGTCCAATCAACGCAAAGTATACGCAGCAGGAGATTATCTCCGGCTTGCAAGCTGCCATCCAAGCATATATCCTCATCTCCACCGAGGACGATGACAGATTCAGATTTGCACATGATCGATATATCCAAGCTGCGTCGCAACTGAAGGAGAGGAAGACGCCAAAGATGAACTTTGTCATTGCCTGCACGCTTCAGAAATACTATTTCGCAGACCCTGTGCTGAGGGAGTCCACGCCATCTTTCATCTGCGCATCAGTTGATATTATTAAAAAGCGAGTGGTTCATAGGCACACCTTTAGGAAAATTCTTTTCGATAGCGCCCAAAGAGCGGCCGAGAACGGAGCAAGGCCCACAGCAATGAAGTACTACGACCACGGCTTTGTACTCCTTCAAGACGATCCATGGGACGAAGAGAAGCCGGATGCATATTATGATGAGACATTGTCCCTGTTCCTAAGAGCAGCGGAGTGCCATCATTTTATGGGGCACTTTGACGACTGTAGCCACCTTCTGGAAGCTGTCATGAAGAATGCACAAACAGCCGTGGACAAGGCGCCAGCATGGGTTTTGCAATCACGAATGTACTCCCAGAATGGCGACCCTGCAGCTGCTTTTCAAACCTTGGGGACATGTTTGTCGACTTTAGGCATTGAGGTTGACTCCAACCCAACATGGGAGAAATGCGACCGGGAGTTTGACAGACTCTCCATAAAGCTTGAGGGCTCGAGCCGCAAAGAGTCCAATATCACTGCACTGACCCAGAAGCCCTCTGACCTGGCGGCTGCAGGAGCTGTTATGGTAGAAATTGTTGCTGTTTCTTTCTGGTCTGACAGCGTCTTATTTTACAGCACAACGTTGCTTATGGTTGACACCTGTATGACTCAGGGGAGCTTTCCACAATGCGGCATGGCCTTCATGCATCTCGCCATGGTTGCCATCTCAAGGTTCTCCATGATCAAGTTCGCTCACGATATGGGCGAGCTCTCCCTGGATTTGATGGATCAATGGCAAGATCCTTACACTCTTGGCCGCGCCAGCACAATCTACAACTTATTCGTCAGCCACGTTCATGCTCCGCTGTCAGCTTCGATACCACAACTCGAAGGTGCGCTGGAATACGCTTTGACTTCTGGTGACAGGATATCCACTATTCTCAACTTCGGTGTGGTGGCCATGCTGAAATTTTTCAGCTCAGAACATCTCACGGAGCTCGAATCCTTCTGTCAGTTCGGTTGTGAGGAGGTTCCTAACTGGCAGTATGACTGTAGAGGCGGGACTATGTTAATCGCTGTCAGACAACTTTGTCGTGCCCTTCAGGGTAAGACATTCAATGGGACTGCAGACGATGTCATGAGCGATGGAAGTCACGATACTGTCGGTTATCATGACTGGATGAGGCAGACTATAGGTGCTGAAATGAGCGATCGACCCATATTCTTCTATGAGAGTGTCAGGATGGCACCATTGTTCTTGTATGGCCACTATGACAGTGCCATCGAGGTCGGTCGAGAGTGTATGAAACATGTCGAGTCTGTGTGGTCTGCCAGAAACTCCAGATTTATGATGCTTTTCTACGGCTTGGCTTTAGCTGGCAAGGCGTGGAATACAGCCGGCGATCCGCGTATCATGAACAAGGATTCTCAGGCTGCTGAAAAGCTGGAGGTTGTGAAGGAGCTCATGATTCTGCGCAGAAAGATCATGGAATGGCAGGGTGTCAACAACATCAACTACTACCATTGGTCGACTATGCTGGATGCTCAAATTGCTGAGCTTCAGAATACGCACGACGATGTGCTTGCGCTGTACGAGAATTGTTCGGATCACAGCTCTGCTCACGGTTTTTATTTCGAGGAAGCTTTGAGCAACTATCTGATGGCCGGTTACTTTCTTCGCCGTTCTTCTCGTCGATCAGCCAAAAATGCTCTCCGGGAGGCGATAATGTTGTTCCGCCAATTTGGTGCGATAGGTATCGTCAAATCCATTGAGATGGAACACGGAACCTTAATTTACGGGCCAACCAGTAGCCGTCGTACTATGGACATGTCGACACAAACTGATTTTGCCGCCGACTCGGCCCCGGTCCAGTACGAAACTATGGATGGGAAAGCAACTGATGAACACCCACACACTCTTGGTTCTGCTGTGCTTGAAAGTCGCGACGATAGAATCGCTGGCTGGCAACAAGGCTCTGCTCGAGATGTAGCAGGCTCAGGACTGCCAGATCTTGATATGCTCGATTTGACCTCGATACTAACAAGTTCACAGGTCATCAGCTCGGTCCTGCAAGTGGATCAACTTCTCAAGACAATGTGCGACATCATACTAGATAATTGCAGTGGTATCGCCAGCCTTGCAGCCATCATAGTCGAAGATGAAGACTCCCAAGGATGGAGCATAGCTGCTAGTGGTCAAGGCGGATATTCTTACGGCGCTGTGTCCCATATACCTGGTATCCCACTTACGGAGACCTCAATGGTTGCTTCAAGTGTGGTTCTATACTGTACTCGGTTCCGGGAGTCCGTCTTTTTGCCAGATTTGATCCATGACGAGCGATTCAGCAATGTAGCAGATGATTGGTGGAAGAAGAATCCTCTCGGAAAGTCGGTTATCGCAATCCCGATTGCACATGGAGGCAAGCCACTTCTAGGGGTTCTCTACCTTGAAGGCCACCCAAATTCATTCACCGATCGCAACCTCACCGTTCTTCAACTACTCGTCAATCAGATCGGCATTTCATACTCGAATGCCCTGACGCTCAAGGCAATTGAGAAGGTGTCGGCGTCAAATGTGTCCATGGTCGAGTCGCAGAAGAGAGCTTTAGCTAAGGCAAAAGCTGCTGAGGCAAAAGCCATTCAGAACTACAACTATGCTCAAGAAGCCGTGAAGGCGAAGTCGATTTTTCTGGCTAATGTCTCGCATGAGCTACGCACTCCACTGAACGGCGTAATAGGCAACTCAGAGCTTCTGAAGGACTCCGGTCTCAATCAAGAGCAAGCAGAAATGGGGGACTCCATCAGGGTTTCTGCTGATCTGTTGCTGACTGTCATTAATGACATACTAGACTTCTCAAAAATGGAAGCCGACAAAATGAAGCTTTTCAACGTCGCCTTCAGAGCGGATGAGATGCTAAAAGAGGTTGTCCGATCTTTCACCTACAGTAACAGGGACAAAGGGAGCAATAAGTGCGTCAAGATTCTGCAAGATGTGCATCTTCCACCGACGCTCATTTATGGAGACCCAGTTCGCTTGCACCAAGTGATCGGTAACTTAATAAGCAACAGCTTGAAGTTTACTGAGAGGGGCAGCATTACCGTGGGCGCGCGAATGGTCAAAGAAACGATTGACGCCGTTGAGCTATTGTTTACAGTAAAGGACACTGGAATCGGTATTCCTGCCTCTCAAGTTCGCAAGCTCTTTACCCCTTTCAGTCAGGTAGACACCAGCACTGCGAGGAAGTACGGAGGAAGTGGTCTAGGTTTAAGCATTTGCAAATCTCTGGTCGAATCGATGATGAAGGGCGACATTAATCTTGACAGTGACGAAGGCAAGGGAACAACAGTTTGGTTCACAGTAAAGTTTCCAAAGGCCAACGCCGATGTCTGCGCGGGAGACAGCCAGACTATAACCCAATTGGACCCCATGGCACCTAACGTTAAGGATGAGCCTCTCGTCCACACAGAGTATGCTGACTTTTCTGATGTGCCTCGTGATCAGCTCAGGATCTGCATTGCAGAGGACAACCCAATCAATCAAAAGATCGCAATCCAGTTCGTGCAAAAGCTCGGCTTCAAACATGTTGACGCATATGAGAATGGCAAGGCCGCCGTAGAAGGTCTACGCGAAATGGTCAACAAGGGAACGCCATATCACCTAGTACTGATGGACGTACAGATGCCCGTTTTGGATGGTTATGAGGCGACGAAGCTCATTCGTCGTGATCCAATTGACGCGGTCCGAACTGTACTCATCATTGCGATGACGGCGTCTGCCATTCAAGGAGATCGCGAAAAGTGTCTGGAGTCTGGAATGAACGACTACCTTGCGAAGCCAGTGCGTGTTCATATTCTCAAGAAGAAGCTGGACCAGTATTTCCACCAGGTAAGAGGCGCTGTATGATCAATGCGCGAGGTTATGCTAACTGGTTGTAACAGCCACCTGTCCCTGTGTCTCACCTGCAGGAGGACCCAATAGGGGTCGCCGATGATGTGCTCAACAACGCGAATAAGAACATTACGAGTCGGCCAATGATGGTGTCGCATCGGCCTACGAATGACAAGACTTCCGAGGTCACCATCACGCTGCAGCAACCCACGCCAAAATGGCCGGCGTCGAAGGACGAAGCACCCGTGCACTACTTCGAGGACCAGACCTCTAACGACCACATCGCGCACTCAATGTCGGTGGCCACGATCACGCCCGACGTGTCCAAATTTAATATTGGAACCAAGTCGGGGGGTGAGGCATCCGACGAGCAGATTTCTCTTGGAGCCGGTACTCCGACACCAGGAGATCAACACAGAGAGAGCGATCAGAGCACGATATCCAGCTTGCCGCTAAGCTAGGATGACCGGAGCACGCATACTGACAGCATGCACGTGAACGGCGTCGCCACAAACGAGGCAGACCTCGCCGCCCAGATTGCTAAGATGTAAACAAAGCATAGATGCGGCGTTGACCCCTTTTCACTTCTACTTCAATTTAAATTCCACATTTGCAGGAGCCACTAGGTCTTCTATCGACGATGCTCAGTTTCGGATGCATTTTCATGGGTGGCACATATATTTATACTCTTGCACGAGCGATGGCGTTTCGTTTGTATCTTTCTCAAACACAATTCACATGGAGTTTCGTTTTTTGGATTTTCTAGCTTCGGTGTGATAGACTTGACTCCACAGAAGGCAACAAAAGACGGGTAGCATTTATGACCTTTGTGTGGTAAATAAACGGATGGTATGATGATAGGATACGACTAATACGGGGACGGCCTGGAGGCCTCTGGTTCCGTATATATCACGGCGCGTAAATGGCAGATGTAGACCAAGAAATGATATTTACGAGTGAGAGAGCAAAACCTGCTCTCCTTACAGGACATTCACCCAAATATAACTCTGCACTGGAGATAATGGAGTGATCCTCGGATGTCCGTTCAACGGCGTCCCAAAGAGGAAGTTTGGTCGTCGTCTCGAGGCGGCCGCGGCTACCGGCCGATGCACAAGTGCCATGATGACATCGATGCGATAGGTTCAAAGCTCAATGTTGATGTGCGATAAGGATTGCGCGACTGCCACCAGCGCTCTAAGACATTTGTAATACACCTTCGCACTAATAATCCTCCAAGTCCTTTCTTTTTTGACCGCGAATCTCGCTTCAAATAATCTCTACCAGTGCTCAGCCTGTGGCCCTCTAAACCACCAAATGCCGCTCAGAGCCGACTCGTCGCACCTCGAAGCACCATGGCACGCGGCCAGAGTCGCGTTCTGCCTAACTTAGGACCTTCCTACCAATCCATTTCCCCGTCGTCAACATCGCCTGCAGCAGAGGCGAGCAACACTGCAAGAACAGCAGACCAAGATGCGATCGACGAAGAAGCAGAATACCAGCGCGGCGCCGAACGTCGCTTTCTGTCGCAACATGCAGACGAGCCACAAAACTTCACCCTACGAGGCGTTCTTGTTGGCCTGGGTGTCGGGCTGATTGTCTGTTTCAGTAACATGTATTTCGGGTTGCAAAGTACTCATACTACACAAAATATTTATATGAGCAATGACAGCTAACTGGTTAACAGCTGGCTGGATCTCTGTCATGTCTATGCCTTCCGCCCTCATCGGGTTCGCATTCTTCAAATCGCTGCAGCGTCATCTCGATATCCCTTTCACACCTGTCGAAAATGTCCTTGTGCAGACTGTCGCCGGGGCAATGGGAACCATGCCCTTAGGCTGCGGTTTCGTTGGCGTTATGCCAGCTCTGAACTATCTGCTTAAGGATGAGGAGGGTGGCCCTCTGTTCCTCAGTCTTTGGAAAATGATAATATGGGCACTGGGACTTTGCTTCTTTGGCGTGGTTTTTGCCGTCCCGCTCAGAAGACAAGTCATTATTAGGGAAAAGCTGAAGTTTCCGTCTGGGACGGCAACAGCGCTCATGATTAGTGTGCTACATGGACAGGATGATCTGAAAGAGAATGTGAAGACGAGGGAACATGAGGAGGAGGATGGAATAGGCGGTTTCGTGGCCGATGGCGGCTTTGCAGGAGCATCACTAAGTTCACCAAGGCCAAGTGGAGTGGAGAGGAGACTGAGTACCGCCAGCTGTCTTAGCGAAGATGAGGAAGACGAGGAAGCCAAAAAATGGGCAACTGGAAATTGGCGACAGAGGGTGCAGCTTCTGATCATCGCTTTTGGAGTTTCTGGTCTGTATACGTTCGCGACATATTTCATACCTGTTCTAAGAGATTTGCCAATATTTGGCGGCTATCTGGCGGCAAACTGGTTGTGGACATTGAACCCCAGTCCAGCATATGTGGGACAAGGAATCATCATGGGGCCAGCTACGACGATGCACATGCTGCTTGGTGCAGTTTTAGGGTGGGCCATTCTTTCTCCGTTGGCGAAGAATCAAGGATGGGCGCCGGGTCCCGTAAAGGACTGGGAGAACGGAAGTAAAGGCTGGATTATATGGGTTTCGCTTGCAATAATGCTCGCGGACTCCATCATCAGTCTCGGTTATATTGCTTTCAAGCCTGTTGTCAGCTATATACAACGCTTCCTTCAGGTGCTACTCGAGAAACGTGGCGTGAGCAACTGGAAAGACCTGCTTACCTTGCGCTCAGCAGAGTATGTGCCACTCTCGAACAGAGATTCGACAGATTTTCCCAACGTCGCAACAGCTTCATCGGTGCGCCCATTACATGCAATGAATCGCACGGTGTCATCTGCTCTTCGCGATCTGCCAGATGTCGATGCGCCGCCCGAGCATCTGGTGTCGGCACGTACAGTCTGGGTCGGTCTCACCACCTCCGTCCTCTTCTGCGTCTTCTGCATCCACTTCACCTTCGGCACATTGATACCTATTTACCTTACGGCCACCGCAGTTTTCCTAGCACTCGTTCTCTCTATAATGGGAGTCAGAGCATTGGGCGAAACTGACTTGAATCCTGTCTCCGGGATCTCCAAGCTTGCACAGCTGTTGATTGCTCTCGTCACGCCAGCAGGGAAGAATGCTGTGCTTATCAATTTGATCGCCGGAGCGGTGTCTGAGGCAGGAGCTCTACAGGCGGGTGATCTCATGCAGGATCTTAAAACTGGCCACTTATTAGGCGCAGCGCCCAATGCGCAGTTTTATGGGCAGCTAATAGGCTCGGCTGTTGGAGCCGTGGTGAGTGCGTGTATCTACAAACTCTACACTAGCGTGTATACGGTGCCAGGCGATCTTTTCCAGGTTCCCACAGGATTTGTGTGGATTTTCACTGCACGGCTGGTGACTGGTAAAGGTTTACCTGATGGAGTGGTACAGTGGGCTATCGGCGCAGCGCTTATTTTCACCGTGACCACGGTCGTGAGAATATGGGCGAGGACAAAGGGGAAGTGGTGGAGGGAGTGGGTGCCTGGTGGCATAGCTGTGGCAGTCGGTGAGTTACTCGTTCCAGTCCCGGTCTTTCCATGCACCTTGCGAGACTAATGTTTACTAGGAATGTACAATGTTCCATCCTTCACGATGGCGAGAGCCATCGGCGGGTTGATGAACTGGTACTGGAAAGCCTACCTGGGTAAGCAGGAGACGCCGCTTGTGGTGGTTGCGAGCGGTTTAGTTTTAGGTGAGGGCGTACTTAGCATCTTGAGCTTGGTTATGGCGAGCATGAATGTGCCGCATCTGTGAGCATGAGGGATCAGTTGGAATGAATTTCGATAAAAAAAGCTTATATACACGAGCCTATATACCAATTTACGCAACATATCGAAGACTCTACGAATAAAAATGCACTTTAACATTTAGTCTAGTCTCAAAGATCGCCAGCCTCCGACGCATTGCAGCAGTAACCTCGTTTAGCGTATTCAGATATGGGCTACGGAGCATGCCTCAATCCACCCACAATTGACTGGTTTACGAAATGCCATCTTTCTGAAGCAATAGTGTCTGATCGTCTTGCACGCGTTGTCCTCAGTCACACGGCTCATGTTTTCTTCACCTATTTGTACCTTGGCTCGCGTCCCACGAAGTCGAGCACAATCGGGCGTACTGGTGTCTTGACTTTGAACGATGGCTTCTGACAGACTTTCGATGTTGCGACACAACTAGCCATTTGAGCGGACATCCGTGCATCAATACGTCTGTTCAAGCGCAGAGTAAGATAGACTGGCTTTGAGGCATCTTGCTCTGGTGTTACTGAAGTACATACAAACTCAGGTTGGGGTAGAAGAAACGCCACTGGCTGCTTAATCTTCTCGACTCCATCTGTAATCAGAGCCGGCGTCCGAAGGTTGAGGTATTTTCAGATTCGTTGTAGGTCCTCTCAAACCTAACCACGTCCAGAGCTATTTACAGAGCTATCCACAGAAACAGTCGTCGCCCTAGCTTGGGGAGCTCCAATTGCGACATCGCCAAAGAAGCGTAACTCCAACGTGATCACCATCAATACCAATGACAAGTCGACCGGCGTTGCACTAAACGATGAAACCCCATCGGTCAAGCGCCAGAAGAAGGAGACGACACCGGCAACACGAAAACCTAGAGGAATACCAGTGAGATCAATGTCAACCATTCTTAAGAAGTTGTCATTCTTCACTCAAAGGGCCAAGACGACACAAGCACTAGCCGAGACGAACTGCGATGGCCCTGATGACATTTTGACGCTACAGAGCCGGTTTCAATTGGTGGAATAGACTGCGTCGGCAAAGCCGAGTAGGCAGCAATCACCGATGATTCCAGCAACTCGACCAGAGGCGGCGTGTCGCTCAGTGACACAAGAGCAGGACTGGGCCAGTTTGCCTGTATTTCAGGCTTAATACGGATAGGTTTACTCTCGGGTTCTTTTATCTTGGCTTCTTTCCGTTAATCGTATCCTCGAGCTTGGTGAAGCCTGATGATGACGCGCCTATGGCGCAGGTGCAGCGTTTTAGGGTCAGCGGCCTTCGGCGCTTTCGTTTGTTTCCCATGATGATTGATGGCGTAGGTAGTCATGTGGTTCCACTTCTCTTTCCGTGTGGTGGCTACTTCTGCAGTCCTTCGTTTGTCTGGTTATTGGCAAGTGGGATGGCTGTGGTTCTTATGTGGTGGTCGTGGTTGATGATGGAAGGGCGGATGAATAGGGTGATGGTGCTCTTTGGAGTGGTGTGGGCTGGCAAGACTGGCTCTGTGGATAGCTCGGTAAGTGGCTCTGGGCCTGATTAGGTTGGAGATGACCTACGATGAATCCGGCTATACCTTGACGCCAGAGCGCCAGCTCTGGTTATAGATGGTGTCAAGAAGAGTAAGCAACCAGCGGCGTTGCTTATACCCCAACGCGAGGTTGTACGTATTTAGCTATACCAGAGAAGATGTGTCAAGCCAGTTTGCCTTCATTATGGGAATGAGTTCGATTTGTTATCAGCATCAATGGTGATCGCGGTGGCGCCTCGCTTCCTCGGTGGTCATGTCCAGGGCTTCGCGAGCTGGTGCCGCGACTTCCCGTGGCTCTACTACTGGCTCTGAAATTGGCTCTGTGGCTAGATGTACGGCTGCTTTGCAGTTGGCTTCGTGGCTGGCTGGGGGCGTGGTGTCGCTGTCTACACAGCAGTGCACGTCAAAAGCGAAGCCAAGGATCGAAGAGATGAAACTTTAGAGAACCCCCAAGGCGACGGCATCGAGGTGTTTATAAGCCCTCCGGAGCCGGGACAGTATTGAACACTCGGAGCGTTGCTTGATTCCAATCAGAACGGAAACACCGCCAGTAGGGTGGGCATGACGGACTTTGGTGGCATGATGAAAAATGCTAAATGACACATTGGAAAGGGTGTTCAGCAACCTCACTCAGATACGGGCAATACAGCTTTATGTTTCAGAGTGCAAGGTGAGCATGTATTAGCATTGCCTTGTTGCATGCTTCAGCATGCCCCTTTTTACGTGTGGTTGGACCCGTACTGTGATCGAATGAATAACCGTTTTCACATCTGTTTTTGTTCTGGTTTACGGTTTAAGATGGCACACTTCAGCGTAACAAAAGGGGATATGGTTTAGTGGTATAACGCTTCTTTAGCATAGAAGAGGTCCGGCGTTCGATTCGCCGTTTCTCCACAAATAATGGGCTCCGCAGGGGCCTAACTTTTTATTCGTCTTATCATCAACTAACGATGACTTCACAAGTAAGTTATTGGTTATTGAGGCACATTCTTTTGTCACTTCAGTACTAGATAAGCCTGCCAACGTGCGAGCAGTTACGTCGGCTTCTTGTCTGGCTGCACCAATTTAAATGCCTCTTCGCGTCGTATTTGTACAATGACACTGTCTAGAACCCAAAGCTATCAAGTAATGAACTACTCTCCGGTTCCACAAATTGCGTCGGCGGCGCTTTCTTCTCCTTGCCCTTATGCATTGAAGGTTGTGACGCCGTCGCAAAACCATTAACCGGCAGGTCCTGGATGACCAGGGAGCTCCTGCGCCGCAACAGAGACTTTGGGTTAGCTTCATCCAGCGCATTGTGCGAAGTGCCAGAGAGTAGAAACTCCCAATTGCGTACCAGATCGAGTGCAAGGATGTCGCAGCCCATGCGGTCATAGAGTCGCGCACTGTGCATTACAAATGCCCACTCTACTCGAGGCGTTACCTTTGAGGCCCCCCTAAGGGTCTGCAGTGTCTTCTGGCGGAGCTGAGAATACAGGATGATGAGTGCGGGGTCGTCCGTCAGATACAGCTTTGACTGCATGTCTGGCGACGACGGCGTTTCGAGAAGCGTGTACACTGGAGACTTTTCGTTGTCAGTCAGAGAGGCCAAGTTAATTTGTTGAGGGACTCACGATAAGAGATCTCACGGCCATGTCACGTCGATGCAACATCCAGAATGCCCATGAAGCTAGCCATCTGTTGCCTTCTTGAGCTGCTAGAGGTAGAATTCTGTCCTTGAGCAGTTCCCTAAGCACTGGTCCTTTGTCACCTTCATATATACGTGTAATGGCGATGGCGAGCTGGACATCTTTCAGCTGGTTGAGGCACACATTCACCGCGTCCCTGAGGGAGTCAGCGAGCAGGAAGAATGCAGCAGCGTATTCTGTGACGAAGTTAGTAAAGGAAACAACGATGCCTCTGCTTCTCATACCAAATCGGTGCTTGCCAAGCAAAGCATATGCGTTCTTCAAAGCCACGGTCCGCCATTTCTGATCCTGAAAGTTGTTCTGAAGAAGCTTTTGTGTGGCAGCTTGTTCTCGATTCCAGCCAGCCATACGCCAAAGGCCTTGAAGCACCGCCTTCTTCTTCAACGCGAAATAGAACAGGCTGCAGTCGATCGGATTCTTCTCCTCAGTCTTGGTGTATTCATTTCGAGCAACGATCTCGAACTGTTCTCGAAGTGCTGTTGCATCCGTGATCCACATAAACATACCGCTCTCTCTTGCATTCTCCCATATTGTGCGTCCATGAAATTGCCGACTGACCACATTAATCAGTATGTCTTGACTACCACTGTGGTATGCCCAGTTTATTTCGCGCCATGATAGGCTTAGCTCATTAGCACGACCCTTATGCAAGGCATGCTGGCGATGAAAGAGCATAAATCGAGCTGCATTGCCATCCATTGATCGACGCTGCTTCTCAACCATTGCTACACATTCTACTATATCAGCCAGGTGTATCTGCGATGCATTAGACAGCTGGGCAATGTCGACAGTGGTGAGCTTCTCATTCAGTGAGGCTGCAATGCTTTCGGTGAATGTTTCTGGATCTTCCTCAGCAAAATCAGCAAAGGCCGACAAGCGCAAATCCTTTTTCGAGGCCTGTGATGCAAATGCCTCAGAACCGGGCTCATAAAAAGCTTCGATGTCAATTCCCAAGAGATCATCGATGGCTTCGCCTTCAACATGATACTTCAGTGCTTTGTAAAGCTTCAACAAGATGTGCTGCACCATGGTTGTCTTCCCAGCAAGAATGCACTGGCTCAAAAATTGAGGGTGAAATACTGGCAAAGGCCCATTGAGACGGGTAACGATTTCGAAAAGGTCCCACAATCCCTTTTTCCGTACAGGCAACTGGAGTGCTGCAGCTGTTGGTACTGGGACTGTGACCGATTTGTCGAAGACAAAAAGCTGGTTCCCAGCGCCTATGAGCAAGCTGCCGCTTCCCAACCAGGTCGAATCTCCAATCGGATGTGGAGTAAGATCTCTGATGTTTATCTCTCGAATGGTTGTCCAAGCAGGCCCTCTGTTTACGTAGTCATATCGAAGTTGTGACAGCAATATCACCCGGTGGCGAAATCCGACAGCAAGGATGGACTGATCATCAGGGGTCGATGTCCAATCGAGGTCTTGTATGCTCTCCTGTGGCTCGAAAGACTGTGCAAACTCTAGCTGCGCACCCTTAACGTCCCAGATGGTAAGCTCAGATCTATGGGCGTTCACCAAAGCCGCTTTTCTGATAGAACTGCCGCTTGCCAGGGCAGGCTCAATTATTCCGGTGTCGACGGAGCATGTGAGAAGGAAATCGACCTTCCTGCGCTCAATATCTACTTTTGCTGTCCACGATCTTACTAGGCCGGAATGAGTGTACGAGATGGCCACATCACGCGCGAACGTGTCGAGGAATCCAGATCTCACGGGCGGAGAACCTGCGGGGTCAACTGGAAGAACGTATGCCAGGTCGTCGGCGTCGCCGAGATTGAGGGTACAGAATTCCTTGATAAATTTCTGTTCCGCAGCATCCCCGTCGCTCACATCCTGGGTTGGTAAGAGCAGTTCCCACACGACACCTTTCATCTCGGATGTGATGGTGGCTATGTGAGCAACCGACCTGTCGCGTCCAATCTCAGGCAGTAGAAGGATGCAGAGTGGCTTTCCACGGACATCGTAGGTGCAGCTCCCCAAAAGCTTGCTTTGCGGTCGCCGGCAGTCCCATAAGGATACAGTTGCGTGATGGAGCAAAACGACAAAATTGCCTCTCCTTATGACACTAATTCGATGAATGTGCTGGGAAACGTGGATTGAACTCTGTTTAGCGAGCGAAGTGGCGCCGTTACTGGCTTCGTGCCTCCATACGATTGTTTCGTTTCCATTAGTACGAGACACAACTGCTCGGCCACTATTGTTACGGACTATCTTCTTGATCGCACTTGAATGGCCTGTCAGAACCGTCCTCGCTTTTAAGCGACCTGTCCTTTGTTGAGGATCAAATAATCGGGCTATGTTGCTGTCAAAACAGTCTATGCTCCCGTCGAGCTTGTGGACCAGAATAATCAAGCTGCCGTCCTTTCTGGTGCAGTAAGAGAGGACTTGGAAATACACGTCACCAGGGGTTTGGGCAGAAAATAACGATGGATCCAGGTTCGAGACGTGCGCAATGTTGAATATGTCGGAAGTCTCCCTCTCTTTTCCGCCAATATTTTCTATCCCCCAGGCTGACATATTTCCATATTCATCCAGCACAACACAGACTTCAGGTGAACGGTTGGCGACTTCAATGATGTGTCCGACAGCGTCATCGTCGCCGTGGCCTTGATCTTTCGCCGTTTCTACAGCATATTCAGCCGCCCGACTGAAATCCCTGAAATCGATCATGAAAGCATACCTGAGTGCGGCATCTTCCCTGTGGGTCAATGAACGAGGTTGTATGGATTCCTCAAGGTCGATCTGACCCCAAAGCTGAAATATGCGCAATCCATGCGGGTCGGTTGACGCCCATACTCTAACGACTTGATCTGCTGCTACCGTGTACAGAACATTCTCCAGTGTCTGATCTTGATGGTACGGTCGTCTCCATCGTACGCTGGTGACGGTCTGGGGGTGTGGCAGGTATGCTAAGTCGAAGCGGACATTGTGAGAACCGAACGAAAGACGGCGCCAGAGCTTGACAAGCCGATCATAAGCTCCTGTAGATGCTATATAACAAGAGTCATACGACAATGCCGAGAATTTAGAAGGATTTGCCAAATGCTTGGACCATATGCACTCAATGTCGTTTTCGGTGGTATAGAGAGTTAAATTTGCGCTTCCTACTAAGAGCTCCCCAGCGCCGCCCCACGAGAGGGATGCGATGTTGCCGTCGATTTCTCCTACTTCTATTGAGCCATGGAGCGACCACTAGTTTGGTCAGTCACCTGTATCTCCTGTTGGAACTCAATGCACCACACCTTTAAAGCTCCGCCGTCTTGGCCATATGGCCTATATATGCGGACGCTTCGTTTCGTGCAAGCCGCGATCTTCCCGGAAGCTTCGTCGATTGCGACAGCAGTGAGATCCGAGGAATCATCGTCATATATGGTTTGTAGTATGGTGGCTGGATCGCTGAGGATGACTACAGCATTTCCGGAGATATACACCTAGCACAAAGTGTTAGCTGCATGCGCGTACGTACTCGTCAAGATGCAGCAACTCACGATCAGCTGAAGCTCCTCCCATAAGCCTATTGAGATAGCTTGCAGCGTAGACTGCGGCTTTCCCGGTAACACTGTCCTCATAATCCTAAGCCTGGTGGTTGTGAAGGTCGTTATGTGTCGGCGCGCCAGGGCATAATCATGGCGAACAGGTTGAGAGGCTGTAGCGGGATTGTCGCTTGTGTCAAAGAGAGGAATGGCTCAAGGTGAAAACCGGCCAGACGATAAGTATTGTATAATCTCAATTATGACAGTGACCGCTACTGTCTAGAGTTTGAGGTACTGTTGAGGTTGAGGCACGACTGGAGCGCGGCGGCACTCGTTACTGCTGTAACCCGACAGTCTGAAAGCGTGTGGTACGGCATGCGAGCGCGGCCCCCCCCTGCCCAGGAAAGCTCCGAATGCGCCTTTAACCCTGGCCTCGACGCCTGAGTTTGGAGTACTCCTTCTGTAGGACCATTTGCAATATACATCAAAATTCACTGCCATTAATACTTTAGGAGGATGCGAAGTTGTTATAAATTTGAGCTGTCGAGCTCCCAATATGTGGTATTCAAAAGAATCCCTGACTATTCTATGTGTTCCTTCTCAGTTCTTACAAGGCACTTCGATGCTTCAAACCGGGGTATTTTGCAAAACCGCATAAGTACCATATTATCTTAACCAGAGTACCACCATGTCCTGCTAACGTGATCCTCAACTATTTATATACGAGTACATAGCAGACCTGAGCCGATAAGGGAGGCCACATTATGGATCGAAGCTAGCTCCCGCTCCGTGTTCAGAGTCCTCAACCAGGTCTTCGAAGGCCCTAAGTTTACTCATGGGCTTCGCGCCCGTCCATTTCGTGTAAGCGGACAGTGATGTCCCGGAGAGCTGCGCTCTAAGCTGTCGCTCAAATGGCGTCGAAAGTGTAGCGACAGGAGTGGTCGAAGGCGCATTGGCCATGCTCCTCACGAGTGTTGACCTTTTGGAAGGCGTATTGAGATAAGCTGGAATTGCCGTCGATCTGATTGCAAACAATGGCCCCTTGGGAGGCGGCATCTCCTCGTCGCCGAACTCAGATTGCGCAGTGTCCACAGCAGCCCCTCCTTCAAAGAGTCTTGCAGCTTCTTGCCTTTTTGCAGAGTTTTGCCGCCAGTGTGAGAACATCATCCTGACTAGTTTCCTACCATGCTTATCCCGTAGCTCAGTAACCAGGTGTTGATGAGCGCGATACTGAAGGGCGCCTCGTGCCCACTTCTTCAAGTACTTTGATTGAAGTCGGGTTTCGTCAAACTCACCAGCGAGTGCCGTCAGGCGACCTGCTTCGGCCAGTCTTACCTTCCATCGGTAGAGGGTGTCTTTCTCGGCTTTCATGTTGAAGCGGGAGTTCATCCCCATAATTTTTTCGGTACGTGCTCGCCAGCGGCCAAACACATCCATGCCATATACAACATCTTTATTGGTGAGGACCTCCTGGGCACGGTTGACGTGGCCGTTTGTAACAGCAGCGCGGTTACGCCACCTATCGAGCATGGACTTCGCAAGGTTAACTTTATGTTGACGTCGAACCTGGCCGTACGCGGCCCTCCGTCGTTCACGTTTGGAAGCCTCGCTCGCGTTGTGCCACTTCTTCAGCACTCGCTTCCCAACGAAGTAAAATCGGGCGTCTGCGGCCCAGCTCCGCAGTCTAGCAGCATTACGCTGGGCACGAACCCAAGCAGAGAGACAGTGCTTTTGTATCGGCGGTGGCCGCAGGTACACGGCTCGCTGTTGAAGCTCCTTAACCTCGGTAAGCCGCTCTTTCCACCTGCGAAGGAATGCTGACTTGAGGTTTTGATGACGCAAGCTCGAGGCTGTCCTCTCTTGTGTCGTATTGCTCGCCAGTGACCTTTTTGACACATCGGCGATCACTGGCATGATTTTCTGCAGTAACCTTATGTTGGAATGGCGAACCGCAACTTTCTCGCGATAGGTGTGCAGCCATTTATATATGACTCCCCGAAGAAGCTCCTCTTCCCTATATCTCCTCATGTCATTGCAAGCTGTTCGATACCTCCAAACGAGAAATGCTTCATTTGCGACTTTCTGGCGATCGACCTCCGCGGCATATGAAAGTTGGCTGGCAAAAGTATGCCATGTTTGGATGAGTTTCGTCAGAAGTTTTCGCTTGTTCTTCTGCTCCAGATATATTGTCGGTAACCTTATTTGGTGTTGATGATGCCATAAAGAGACGGCCTTCGAGGGCAAGTCATTGTCGTAGCGTACTATTGCCTCGGTATTCTGCTTAGCCAAAGTGCGGCTGCGGTCAACCCATGTACGCAGAGCTGATATCTGTAAAAGTCGTTTCCTAAAAGCCACGGCGAGGGCCGAGTTCTTGTTGCTTTGTCGTGATTGGGATTTGAGGATTGCAAATGCCCGCCTTTTGGTATGACCTGCCCAGAAGATAGGGGCACGCTTTTCACAAAATGTCCAGAACCAGTGCCAGAACACGCGTTTCGCAAGATCCCCGTTATAAATAGTGACCGCCAGCTCAGAGGAAGCCCAGAGAGAGGCATACTTTCTCTGCCAGCGTCCAAAGAACTTTTTCAGAATAGGTCTTTGAACATCCTGCTCCCGGCTAAGAGCAATTTCACGCCAGGAGTTGAACAATCGACGTCGTAAAATGTGCTTCCGAGCGTCGTTTGTTTTCTCGGCTTGCTCGATTGCCAGCATGCCCCAATTGACGAAGGCTTTTGAAAGCAAGCATACATCCCTTGCTTGTTGTACAGGTGCTTCCAAATCTGAAAAGAACTGCTCCACCTTGTGCTGTTGCTGCCGCTCGTCAAACGCTGAACGCCAGTGGATAAATCCTTGTTTGAGGAGGGTGAGGCTGTCGTGGTTCCAAGCTCTTAGTTCCTTCTCTGCTAGCTCTTCGAGATGTTTGGAGCTCTTTTCATGCCATAAGAACAGGAGTCCTCGAAGCAGGATTTTTGCATGGCTGTCGTGTGCGATTAAATCGTACCGCGCTTGCTGTTTCAGTTGCGAAAAAGTTTGTTGGCGCCATAGATTAAGAGATTTCTCTTTTAACGATGCCGCATACTCGTTTTCGGCCACAACGTCATAATATGCTCCCTCACTTCGCTGACGAAGGCCCTGTTCGCGCCATGAAACCAAAACGCGTCGTAGGCCAGATATTTGGTTGAATGTTTGAAACTCGATAATGACTCCGTGCTCTAGTTCAGTCACGATTTGGTCCGTTCGTGATGAAGTATCGTCATGATAGTGAGTCTCTACGGTGTGTTCAAGCTGACCAGTATTGCAGTTCATCCATGCTGCGCTGCCTGTTCTGCGCGGTTTCTGGTGCAATTGAGTACCATATGAGGGCAAGACCGAGTTGCCATCGAAAAAAGATGTCTCTCCAAGGCCAATATTCGAGTCGGATTGTGATGAACCTGAGCGTGGGCGTTGCTGGATGCTTGAGTTCGAAGCAGGCAACGCAGCAGCGTCTGATTTTCTTCTCGGGCCGTCAATGTCGCCCGGGTTTTGAAGTGGTTCTTGCGCGACGTGGCGGGAAAGAAGCCTGGAAGTGTCCGTAGAGTGTACTCGGAATGACGCATTCTCGTCGTCTTCGTCGACATAATCGAACTGGATGTCGATTCCCATCCGCGAAAGTACATCTTCGAATCGCTGGCACGCCGAGCCTTTGTAGTCCCTGCCGCCAATTTTGAACAGCACACGTGCATATTTACTGTCGTGCTGTGCCTCGAGGCCAATTTTGGGAAGGACTTCGTAGTAGACATGGAATAAGGCGCCGGTAAGGGTGCGCTCACGTTGGGGCAAGATATTCGAGCTGAGAAGTTCCTCGGCGCGTAACACAATTTCGTGAAGGACGGCGACATCTATTCGTGGTCAGAAGTATTTCGTCGAAGCAGACAAGCATGCGACTTGCCTTCATTTGTGTAGTAAGGCTCTGAGTTGTGAACAGCTTTACTTCTATTCTCTTTTGGGGACATCGGCCAGCGCGTTTCGGCAACATGAACTCAGCGCGAGTCGCAATGGTGTATCCGGCAGTGGCGCATAATGGGAAAGAGACTTTGAAATAATAGCCAAACCAATGTGTAGGTTAACAGTTCCAAGCAAAAGAATGGCCAGGACCAAAAAGCTGTTTCGTTGAGGGAAGGCAATGGATGATGTTGATTATTTGGCCGACTGCGACGCGGTATGGGCAGGTAGCTTTGGGAGCTTCAGAACGCGATTGATCCAGGTTGGCGCGCTCGAGAGCTCATTGGCTTACTCGATAACACCACGTGACCATATTCTTTCAGCAGCATGAAGCTTCTCCGTTGGTCGAAAAATTGACAACACTGTACGAGTACGTGCACAAGAAACAATTCCATTCCTTATTACGAGTCGCGATAATAATTTGCTACCCAACACATAATGCCTGGTCGAACGAGACCCATCGAGAAGTTTGCTCAGGCCGTAGCAAAGTGCTCCGCCGAGGTATGAAGACATTGTTTATTCCTACTGTGACGTCGCTCAAGTGCAGTAGGCTTCCGTCTACGGAAAATGCATTGTTGAGGACTACAACCATGTTCACAAGGACAAATGTCTGAAGGAGTTCTTGCGTCTGAAAGATTGCTACATTGTCAGTCCACACTCTAATCTCTGTGACTGATCGACCACTTTGTATTAATGAATCATCGTGCTGACAACGCAGTTGCAGGCGGCCTCGAAAAAATAGCTTATTACACTTAGAAAATCAAGCATCTTTCAGTGCATGAAACGAGACACCATGTGCGCTTGGTCAATGTTATCGTTAAATTGCTTTAAACATTGTTCTGGCGAGCTCATGCACAACACCATGTCTCTACTTTACATCTTCAGGAGCCTCAACAAGAAGGTAGCCTTCTGAATCTCTTGCTCTTCCTCCATGATGGTGTCCTCGGTTGATACTGAGGCTTCACCGGCAACCTCAGTGACAACGTGCTTATCAACCGGGCGGCGAAGAGCCTTCTCGATCGACTGCTTTTGAGTCATGAAAACATTCTCCAAACCAATGCTCTCAGGATCAGAGATGACATGGTACTCCATCTTAACATCATCTGTGGGCTGGAGTCCGGCCTTCTTACGGAGACGCTGAACGCGGTTGACAATTTCACGCGACAATCCCTCGTCGGCAAGCTCAGGGTGTAAGGCGGCATCCAGAATGGTCAGGACATCCTCATCAGTGTTGGTCTCCAAGTTCTTCGACGAAGCATCGTCCTTAAGTCCTCGCTTGACAAGCAAGTCTCCCTCCTCAAGCACAATACCGTCGACAGTCATGGTCTTGTCCAAGACGAATTGGTGAACCTGCTCACTGGTGAGGTTTGGCAGGGCCTTCTTGACCTTCTGAACGTCCTTCTTCAGCTTCTTACCCAGAACTGGCCAGTCAGCGCTGACACTGTACTGTACGTTGTACTTCGCCTCGTCAGAGGATAACACCAAATCGCGAATGTTCAACTCCTCAGTGATGTAACCTTCGAGAGACTTCACATCCTCCAGGTAAACAGGATCGGCATGAATGACGACCAGTGTCTTGAGCGGAGTCTTCAACCCAACAGTGCGGCGCTCGCGCGAGACACGTGCGAGTTCGATCACACGCTGCATGCGGCCAACACGGCGCTCAATAACAGAGTCGAAGAGCTCCCCCCTCACATCCGGGAATGGCAGGAAATGGACACTGCGTGAATCCTCGCCGCGCATGCCCTCCGGAATGTGAGGAAGAAGACGCTGATAGATGTTCTCCGTAATGAAAGGAGTGAAAGGTGCCAGTCCCTTAGTGAGGGTAAAGATGACTTCGAATAAAGTATTCAGAGCATGCTTAGTGTCCTCCAAGCCGAGCTCGCCCTTCAGGCGCTTACGGTTGAAGCGGATGTACCAGTTAGTAGTGGTATCGATCAGAGCCAGCAAACGTGGAACCACAGTGTAGAGGCGATAGGCTTAATAATGTTAGCGCATCAGCAATTTTCCCATCAAGAGAAAGGTACATACCCGCCATCTCCTCGTTCACAAACTTTAGCAGACTTTGGCAACTGGCCAGAATCCATCTGTCCATGACATTGGTGTTGGAGGCTCCAGAAGCTGGGTCGAAAACAAAATCAATGTTCTCAACCTTCTTTAACAACGCAACCTGCCCCTCGAAGAACTTGTAACTGTTCCACAGTGGCAGCAGAACCTTAGCGACAACCTCTTTCACGCCAGCCTCCTTGAAACGGAGTGGTTCAGCTCTCACAACCGGAGAGTTGATCAGGTATAATCTGAGTGCATCGGAACCGTATTTAGACATAACGATGGACGGATCCGGGTAGTTCTTGAGACGCTTAGACATCTTCTTACCGTCCTCCGCAAGCACGATACCGTTGACGATGCAGTTCTGGAACGGCGATTTCCCAAACAAATGTGTGCCAAGAACGAGCAATGTGTAGAACCAGCCTCTGGTTTGATCCAGGCCTTCAGCAATGAAGTCACCCGGGAAAGAAGCCTCAAACTTGTCCTTGTTCTCGAATGGATAGTGCTGACTAGCATACGGCATGCTACCAGACTCGAACCAACAGTCGAAGACCTCCTCAACGCGGCGGAGAACACCCTTGCCCATCTTACTTGGAATGGTGATATGGTCGATCTTGTCACGATGGATGTCAGAGAGATCTCCCTCGTAGCCACTAAGCTCTTTCAGCTCGTCAACACTGCCGATGCAGACTCTCTCCTCGCCGTCATCACTGACCCAAAGTGGAATCGGAGTTCCCCAGTAGCGGTTACGGGAAACGTTCCAGTCTCTTGCATTGGCAATCCAGCTAGCAAAACGCTTCTCCTTCACGAAAGATGGCACCCAGTGGGAGCCCTCAATGTTCTCAAGCATTTGTGGGATGATCTCTGGGATCTTGACGAACCACGATGGAACGGCGCGGTAGATGAGGGGTGTATCGGAACGTGGACACATAGGATAACTGTGCTTGATCTGAGAGTCCACAATCAGACGGCCGGTCCCCTTCAAGTGCTTGATGATAGCCTTATCCGCTGCTTTGACGTGCTGTCCCTCGAAATCCCTGACGTGGGAGGTGAAGTGGCCGGTCTCATCAACTGGGTTTGGTGGGCCGCGCGTAATATCAATCACGCCGAACTCGATAGCAAGGTTGTAATCCTCTTCTCCAAAAGCTGGCGACTGGTGGACGATACCCACACCGCTGTCATCCGTAACATAGCCGGCATTGAAAACACGGAAACCATAATCCTTGAATTCGTCGTAGAAATAATCAAAGAGTGGCTCGTATTTCCATCCAAGCATGTCCTTGCCCTTAATCTTCTCGAGGATCTTGAACTTCGCCTTCTTTGGGTCCTTGTAGAGTGTTCCCAAAAGCTTCTCTAAGAGAATGTAGTTCTTGCCGGATGCTTCATCGTGGATCTTGATGTACTCGAAATCTGGGTGGGCAGCAAGGCCGGTGTGGGATGGGAGGGTCCATGGTGTGGTGGTCCAGGCCAAAAGGCACGTCTGAGGGTCGTCTAGGAGTGGAAAGGTAACAACCACAGCTGGGTCTTGCACATCCTGGTAGTTCTGGTTGGCCTCGAAATTACTCAATGCGGTAGTGAGAGCTGTCGAATATGGCATAACGCGGTGACCTTGGTAGACGGCGCCCTTGTCGTGAATCTGCTTGAAAACCCACCAAACCGACTCCATAAAGCTTGGATCCATAGTCTACTATACCGTTAACCGTCAATCACACATCCAAAAACCAGTATTCTTTACCTTGTAATCGTTGTCGAAATCAATCCAGCGTCCTAGTCTGTCAATTGTGGTGCGCCATTCTGCCGAGTACTTCATGACGATGGCTCTGCATTCCGCATTGTAGTTCTCCAAACCAAGCTTCATGACAGCATCCTTTCCAGAGATTCCAAGCTTTTTATCAATTTCGTGCTCGATAGGAAGGCCGTGAGTATCCCATCCGAAGCGGCGCTCAACATGGAAACCCTTCATCGACCAGTATCTTGGGATGATATCCTTGATGGTGGAAGCCAGGAGATGGCCATAATGCGGAAGACCGGTTGCGAATGGAGGTCCGTCGTAGAAGGTGTAGAGCTTTCTGCCCTCCGACAGCTCAACCTTTGTGAAGTCAGTGTCGTGGAATGCGGTAGTAGAGTGATGGTGCAAACCTGTCTCTCGAAGGCCTTGATCTCCTTCCATCTTGCGAGGACAGCCTCTTCCTCCTTTGGAAAGTCGATGGACATATTGGGCACCTTGCAACAGAGTTCTGCTGTAGTTATGCTTGTGGTGGTCTTGCGCCGTAAGACAGCAGGAGTTGAGGGCGGAGATATGAGATACGGCGGCGAGGTCTGTTTACGCGATATGCGATATGGGTGTAGCAGTCGGAAATTTTGACTCACACCGACAACCAATTCACATGGAGCTCACGGCGAAACAGTCACTTTTGTAGCGGTAAGTGAGGGAAACGAGAACAGATATATCTCTACTTTATGCGACATCTTTTCTATTTATTTTAAGTATGCTACTTAGTGGGGAAGTGAAGTGCGAGGGTCGCTATATAATTTTTGATAGGGTGCCTGCCGACCTTTCCTGAGCTGGATGTGTGGCGGCCCCTGGACAAGTGAGACAGAGGAACAATCTTATCGCCTACCCCGCGATTAGCGTCTGGTGACACGTGATGTGCTCAGGAAGTAGGCCAGCCGTGCGAGATCTGCCCTATGTCTTGGCGCCAAACTGGCAACAAGCCAGTCGGACTCTCATCAGACAGGGCTGTCCCTCCGTTTTCGGTGGCATTGTGTCCCTGCGGCCATATATTTGTTGCAACTTGCAAGGCTGAGAGCGGACTGTCACTTCTTGATAAAGAGTCACACAACCACCAAAGTCATCCAACCAACCTCACTATTAATTAGTGCAAATTCACTCATTTCACGCTAATTTTACTGCGTATACCGCATGATTAGCCTGTAGAGCAGTCGTCAGTTATAACCGGCTACTAATCACGCCTCTTTCACTGCCAACGATGGCAACTCCATCCACCGCCAATGGAGGTCCGACTCGCATCAACATTCTCGGCAAGGACAACATCATCGTCGAATTCGATATCTGGCGCAACTTTGTAGTGAAGGATTTGCTACAAAACTTGCAGTCATCCACCTACGTGCTTATCACCGACACCAACCTCTCAGGGTTGTACCGCGACGACTTCGAAGCTGCCTTCACCACTGCCACCGCCAGCTTGTCGGCTCCGCCAAGGCTATTGAGCTATGAGATCCCGCCTGGAGAGAGCTCGAAAGGACGCGCCACTAAGGCAGAGATTGAGGACTGGATGCTCTCGCAACAATGCACGAGAGACACCGTTATTATCGCTCTTGGAGGCGGGGTCATTGGTGATATGATCGGCTACGTCGCAGCAACCTTCATGCGTGGAGTGCGCTTTGTCCAGGTGCCAACTACTCTGCTGGCCATGGTTGACTCCTCGATTGGCGGGAAGACCGCCATTGACACTCCGCTTGGCAAGAACCTCATCGGAGCATTCTGGCAGCCAGGGCGCATCTATATCGACCTGCGCTTCTTGGAGACCTTGCCCGTCAGAGAGTTCATCAACGGTATGGCAGAGGTTGTGAAGACCGCTGCGATCTGGGACGAAAGCAGATTTGCTGAACTTGAGAGCAACGCATCTCTTATCATGCAGACCCTTCGCGATACCACTCGCAGCAGAGCAGACCGCCTTACGCCAATCAGGGATATCTTGAAGAACATCGTCATTGGCTCGGCAGGCATTAAGGCAGAGGTTGTCAGTAAGGATGAGAGAGAGGGTGGTTTGAGAAATGTCCTCAACTTCGGCCACTCCATTGGCCACGCCTACGAGGCCATTCTCACGCCTCAGGTCCTGCATGGCGAGGCCGTCGCCATCGGTATGGTTAAGGAAGCAGAGTTGGCACGTTACCTCGGAGTCATGAAACCAGGAGCGGTTGCCCGCCTCGTCAAGTGCATCGCCAGTTACGATCTGCCAACATCTGTCGAAGATAAGGTCGTCCGCAAGAGGACAGCTGGCAAGAAGTGTCCAGTTGCTGATCTCTTGAACAGGATGGCTGTTGACAAGAAGAATAGTGGAACGCAAAAGAAAATCGTGCTTTTGTCTGCAATTGGCAAAACCTACGAGCCAAAAGCAACTGCTGTAGAGGATGACGCGATTCGCATCGTAATCTCGAAATCTATCATTGTCACTCCAGGAGTTCCAAAATACCTGAAGGTTGAGATCACTCCGCCTGGGTCTAAGAGTGTATCTAACCGCGCTCTGGTCATGGCGGCTCTGGGTACTGGTCCTTGCCGCATTCGCAACTTGCTTCACTCGGATGATACCGAGGTGATGCTTACCGCGATTGGTAAGCTTGGGGGAGCCACGTACGCATGGGAGGACGAGGGAGAGGTTCTCCTCGTCCGTGGAAAGGGTGGTGACTTGCACGCAAGTCCATCTGAGTTGTATCTGGGTAACGCCGGCACTGCTTCCAGATTTTTGACTACAGTCGCCGCGTTGTGCAAACCATCCACTGTGAACTCTACAGTCTTGACAGGAAATTCCCGCATGAAGGTTCGCCCTATCGGGCCTTTGGTTGAGTCGCTGAGGGCCAATGGTGTTGCAGTGCAGTACCTTGAGAAGGAGAAGAGTCTTCCAATCAACGTCGCTGCCAGCGGAGGCTTCGAAGGCGGACTCATCGAACTCGCCGCAACTGTGTCGTCGCAGTATGTTTCGTCCTTGTTGATGTGCGGCCCATACGCGAAGAAGCCTGTCACTCTTCGTCTTGTTGGCGGAAAGCCAATCTCTCAGCCATACATTGACATGACAACGGCAATGATGGCAGCCTTCGGAATTGATGTGGTGAGATCCTCCACAGATGATCACACTTATCACATTCCGCAGGGAGTCTATCAAAATCCCGCAGAATACACAGTGGAGAGTGATGCCAGTTCGGCAACGTACCCTCTTGCTATTGCAGCCATTTCTGGAACCACCTGCACCATTCCAAACATCGGCTTCAACTCTCTTCAAGGTGACGCTCGCTTTGCCGTCGATGTATTGAGGCCAATGGGCTGCACTGTGGAGCAGACCGCCACGTCGACCACTGTGACTGGGCCTGCACCAGGAACGCTTAAGGGACTCGAAGACATCGACATGGAGCCTATGACTGACGCCTTCCTCACCGCTTCCGTTCTTGCTGCCACAGCTAAGGGAACAACAAAGATCAGGGGAATCGCCAATCAACGTGTTAAAGAGTGTAACCGCATCAAAGCCATGAAGGACGAACTGGCCAACTTCGGAATTACGTGCCGTGAGACCGAGGACGGAATAGAGGTCGATGGCAAGCCAATAGCCAGTCTGACAAACCCTAAAGACGGCGTGTATTGCTATGATGATCATCGCGTAGCCATGAGTTTCTCCGTTCTCGCTATCGCCGTTTCGGAGCCAACCCTCGTTCTCGAAAGAGAATGTACAGCTAAGACTTGGCCTGGATGGTGGGACGTGCTCTCCGTCATTTTCGATGTCAAGCTGAACGGGAAAGAGGTCGACATACATCATGACCGCGAAGAGAAACCGGCCGCACCGGAGCAGTCAATGTTCATAATTGGCATGAGGGGGGCTGGAAAGACCACTGCAGGCGGCTGGGCATCAGAAGTCCTGGGACGCCCGCTGGTTGATCTTGACCAGGAGTTGGAACGGTCCTTAAATATGACTATTCCAAAGATCATCGAGTCTAAAGGCTGGGAAGGGTTTCGGGATGAAGAGCTTGCACTTCTCAAACGCGTAATTGCTGAAAAGCCGAACGGACACATCTTCGCCTGCGGAGGTGGAATCGTTGAGATGCCGGCAGCCCGTAATTTGTTGTCTAATTACCACAAGAATGGCGGAATCGTGCTATTGGTCCATCGCGACACTGAAGATGTCATGGAATACCTTCAGATTGACAAAACTCGTCCAGCCTATGTGGAGGATATGATGGGTGTCTATCTGCGCCGCAAACCGTGGTTCCAAGACTGCAGCAACTTTCAGTATCATAGCCGCAGCACTGATAGTGGCACACTCTCCTTGGCACGGGAGGATTTTGCTCGCTTCATCAAGCTTATCTCCGGCAAGAGCTCTCAATTTGAGGCTATCAAGGCTAAGAAGCACTCTTTCTTTGTCTCACTGACCATGCCAGATATCAGCGAAATGCTCGATCTTCTCCCGGAGGTGGTGGTAGGATCTGACGCAGTGGAGCTGCGCGTTGACTTGCTTGTTGATCCCACTTCTGGGGACGGCTTACCCTCCGTTGATTTCGTCTATGAGCAGGTAGCTTTGTTGAGATCAGTTACACAGTTGCCTATGATCTTTACCGTGCGCACCACGAGTCAGGGGGGTCGTTTCCCTGATTCTGCTCATGAGGAAGCTTTGGCTTTGTATAAAGCGGCTATTCGCATGGCAGTGGATTACCTTGACATGGAGATTCAGTTTCCAACCGAGCTTCTCAGCTCGGTTACCGCTTGCAAGGGGTTTTCTAAGATCATTGCCTCGCACCACGACCCGCTAGGCCGTCTTTCGTGGAAGAATGCTGGATGGGCTCAGTACTACAACAGAGCGCTTGAGTACGGAGATGTCATCAAGCTCGTGGGCAGCGCAAAATCTATTGATGATAACTTTGCCTTGGCAAAGTTCAAGGATGATATGTCGCACGATACTCCGCTCATCGCCATCAACATGGGGCCTAAGGGCAGACTCAGTCGCATTCTCAATGGCTTCATGACACCCGTCTCCCATCCGGCTTTACCCTTCAAAGCCGCCCCAGGGCAGTTGTCTGCCGCCGAAATCAGGAGCGGGCTTTCGCTTCTCGGAGAGATCGATCCCCTGAACTTCTACATCTTCGGCAAGCCAATCTCTGCCTCTCGTTCGCCTGCGCTGCACAACACGCTCTATGCCAAGACTGGATTGCCACATCTTTATCAACGCTTCGAGACTGACGTTGCCGAGGATGTTAAATCGATCATACACTCGAAGGATTTCGGTGGAGCTAGTGTAACCATTCCGCACAAGATCCGTGTGATTCCTCTGCTTGACGAGCTTTCTGATGCCGCTAAGACCATTGGAGCTGTCAACACGATTGTCAAGAACATTTCTTCCGATGGTACTAGCCGTCTTCTTGGTGACAACACTGACTGGACCGGCATTGAGAAATCGCTCGTCGCCGCCGGGGCTGAGCCAGGTTCCGGCTTGGTTATCGGTTCCGGTGGCACGGCTAGGGCTGCCATTTATGCTCTCCAGTCCTTGGGTTATAGTCCTGTTTACATTGTGGCCAGGTCGCCGGAGAAAGTCGATGAGCTAGTTTCTGCCTTCCCAGGTCTTGTGCCAGTGCGCTCGGTCGCGGAAATTACCAGTCTTCCTAGGCCCCCAAGTGTCGCCGTTGGTACAATTCCATCAACAAAACCGATTGATGTGGCTATTAGAGAAATCCTCGTGGAGATCTTCCATCACGAGAAGTCAAGCGAGGCGTGCAAGGTCCTCCTCGAGATGGCCTACACGAGCTCAAACACGACGGCCCTGATGAACATGGCACAGGATGCAGGCTGGAAGTCCGTTGAGGGCATCGAGGCGTTAATCTGGCAGGGAATTGAGCAGTTCCGCATTTGGAATGGAATTTCGCCAGTTTACCGTGATGCGCGGGCTGCCGTCCTTGCTCAGGACAAAGCTTAGGCGGTCATATAGATGACGCTGGGGGTTTTGGGCGACCACGATAAAAGTCGCACCTTTAGGTCATGCACCAGTTGGTGAGTTTCGCAGATGGAAAACACATTAGAGTTATGCTGCTAGATCTTTCGAATATCGCTTTAATTCTATCAGAAGTGGTACCTAGCCATGCGCTTTCCGTATTACTCGCTACAAATACATTGCCCATACGCCATTCATTCAACCACGCGCCAGATGATACAGCATGCTTTCTATGCCTCATTTCGCTTACGGCTCTTTCACCTGGGAATGTTACCCTATCTTCTCCACACTCCGCTAAAGCAGTACGCTCATTAAAAGCCTCCCAAACATTGAACCATTAAGCTGTCTTCAACGAAGTAATCAAAACAAAAAGGGACAAAATTGTCGATCGTTCATGTCATCATCATACAGCTCGCTATATAGTATATCAAATCGTAAAAGGTGGGTCGCTCTTGATCTTGGCAAACAGCGAGAGGAATTTGCGACCTTACATAAGGGTCGTCTATGGCGTCATCATTGTCTGACTAGGCACCAAGGCTTTCTCTTCATGACGCCCGAAACTCCGCAATGATATCAATCTGTGAGCCAAGGCTACAAAATTGATGTCACAGTGAAAGCCTTCGTGGTTGAATCGACGCCTGATCCGTGCATGCTCACAGCCGGCGCCTGTGCTTGCCGGGAAAATCCACTTCTGGGTGCACAACGCGCATGTGTCTGGTGAGAGCATCATTGCGACTGAAGGTCTTCTCTTCAGTGCACAAGTGACAACGCACCTTCTGCTTACGAGCAGTATGTATAGTGTCCTCATGCCTAGTAAGATCATACGGCCTTGAGAAGATGGTGTTGCACGGTTTTCCTGTCGACGGATTGATGCGCTCACATTTGTGAGGGCCGGCTTGAGAGTTGCGCAGAAGCGCCGCTGAGGTCATCCCGCCGCTAGCATCACTTTCCCGACGCGCGCTGGGCCCTGACCCACCCAACAGTGGAATCGATTGGCGATGACCCTCGCGCTTGTGTTTCTGCAGCTTTGAAGGAGTCTCGAATCGTAAGGTGCAGCCGTGGTACGTGCAAGTATACGTTCCGGTGTCAGCTTTTGCGCCCATAGGCTTTTTTGAGACGGAATAGTCGTTGAATCCTGCTTCCATCGAGTTCATGTTTGGCGTGTAGTCTGATGTGCGATCCGCGCCATTTGACATGCCACTGATGGACTGGTGCTGTTGAGGCACAAACGGATATTGTTGCAGCACTTGCACACCTGGCACTGAAGGTGAGGCGAAATTGAAACTTGAACCATGACGCTGTGTCGTCTGCGACGAATTAGAGTATGCTGAAGAGCTCTCCCTCCTACTCGTTGCCATGCTGGCAAAACTTTGCTGCGAACAGCTATCTTCGATATCTGTCGGCGCTTCCTGCTTTGTGGGCTGTGCGACTTCATAGTGCGCGGCTTGTCTCGGTGGAAATAACGGTCTCGCTGCATCCTCTTCTGTCTCATGGTATTCCAGCAATGCGTCCTTCGGCGAAATCGTTTTCGGAGTATTTTGCTCAGGCGATGACCTCTTCGCGTGCTCATCTAGTGCCCTCGCGTATTCCTCGTTCTTCTGCTGTTCGCGCATCTGCGCAGCAGAACCTAAGTGGACCTGCGTCGACGGGTGTGCGCTAAATGCCTGGTTTGATGTTGGTGCAAGCGGGGATCCTTGACGGAAGGGTGAGCGACCTCGTGACTGGTTTGGTAATGGTGTATGGGACGACGCACGAAGGTGTTGGTTATTTGCCGCAGCGAGTCTTTGGGAGAAAATATCTGATTGATGCGATGGCGATTGTGTGGCCTTCTGTGACGGCTGCGATGGCGCCGAGGTAAACGTAAAGATCGGGCTGTACAGCTCGTCATTGTAAACATCGGACATGGTCCTGTCCAGCTTTGGCACTGTCGCCGAGGCGCGATACTCTGCATTTATATATAAGTGCTCGTCCTGGTTAGAAAAAGAGGAGACTCCTACCAATTCTTCGGCTCATATCTTCGAAGTCATCGCCTCCAGATGGTGTCGCAGGTGAATCATGGGTGCTCGCCACCGACGGGCGGGGAGTATGGCTGTATTCTGGAGCCGGCATGTTTTCCTCCCCCATATTTTGCTTTTGCATCGCCATCAACTGATTGTAAGTCGGCTGTATGTTGTACGAGTGCATGCTATAGTTGTGCTGGAACGCAGCTGGCAGATAGTCTTCGGCGCCTGTTGCCTTTGAGAAATTGTATGTATTTTGATCAGCAAGCCCGTCATAATACACTTCGCCGACCGGATCCGAAGGCAGTATAACTGGGTGCTGAGAGTTGGCCAAATGGTATGGTGAGGCTGGTCCCACTGAATTGAGGGACGAGAGCGAAGATTCGCGATTATGGTTCCGTGCAGAGACGGGCGTCAATTGACCGTTCGAGTATTGCCGACTGCTCTGTGAAACCGGTTGCTCAGACTGCATAAGTCTCTCTTGCTGATGTTAAATATGGCGAGGTGTGTGCCGATCAACTGAGCTTGTTCGCCGTAGACCAGGGCTTGCGTTGCGTTGATGTTGAGTTGCTGTATATAATTCTGCTCCGCTACGAACAATTGAAAATTGATAGGTATCGATGGCGCTGCGTGACGAGAGGACTGGAATTTTTGTTCTTTGGTTCGAGGTATCGATTTGGAATGGGAAAATGTGGGGTTGTAATAGTATGGATCGGTTGACTGACGTCCCTGTGCTAAGAGCATATGGGACTATATATGTGGCAAACGGCTAAGTACGGCCGGCTGACCAGGACGAATTAGATAGGTTGTCTTAAACGAGAATGATTGATAAGGCAATGACTCGTCGGCCTACTTCTCCGATGATGATGCGTTTAGTTTGGGGATCGTATAAGAGCGAGTCCAGGCCAAGTCCCAGTTGCCCAGTTGGGTGTGAGTCTTGATTAATAAGACTCAATTGAATTCTTGGATATTCTTTTGGCTTCTTAAACAATCAGGTGACTAGTGGCATGTGATTTCAATATAAGCCACAATGAAATATGCGTAAGTCGTCGTTTTCGTGTAGGGTAAGATGTGTTCCGCGTGGAACTGGTAGGTTTCTTCGTGGAGCGGTCCAGATGGTGCATACAAAGGAGCAAGAACTGAGAAAGCGGGACGATGAGATTTTTTTAAATTCTACATCATAGATGATGCTTTTTTGGGTCGGATCTGGGAACAACATGGGATGCGGCCTGGTTAGTTTTTCATGGACATACAAAAAGCCACAAATTGTCAACGATGATGAGAGAGAGGCCTGCAAACTGCCGTGGTTCGACAGTGACGAGAACCATGACGCATTGACATCCCTGTCAGTGGGGATGACAAGACGACAGGGATGGTTTTGGCGTTGTTGTGCTGAAGTTACGTACGGACTTACCGCTCGCTTGCGGGTGGGGTGAAAAGTCAAGCCACACTTTCTTTGCACTCAGAGACTGGACTGACGATCGAGGAAGGAATGTCGTGGCTAGCCGGTTGTGTCCGGCTTGTGCTCTACCGCTCTGTGGCTGGTGTGGTGCACTTTCAGAGCTTACTAAGCTCTATGGAGTATTCAGCTTAGTAATTACCATGGGCATCTGTTGGGTGTGGCTTAGCACGACCATTCCACCTTCAAATGGACCCAACCTCTGCTTTGGGTGCCGCGCTCGGATGAGAGCGAGCAGGTCCCCGGGTTCCACTAAATCCGCTGTCTAAAGTGCCCTGTGCCACAACCGATGCGACTTGACGTGAACACCATCAAATCCCCTTGGTGCATTTCCGTCCCAAGCATGCGAGAAAGTTGACATGTGGTGCCGGCACTGCCATTCATTGAGCTCCGCTGCATTTCTGGTCGGTTTGCTGAGTTGCTCAGTAACATGGCCATCTCGTGGAAGCGTACACGTTAAACCATCGCTTGAGAGAAAAGTTCCATAAATTGCAACTTGCAGCAACCCGTGGCCGAAGAGGCCCGCACTGATACTGATACGGAGCATCCTGAACACTGCCAGCGGTCTCGCTCCTATAGTCTGCTCACACCTCGAAAGACAAATCATGCCGTCAACATGCACGAGAGAGACACAGCACGTGTGCTTCTTCAGTTACGATCAATCGTGGCTTGCATACCCCACGCTTGACTCAGAATAGACACGCCTGCTAGCGGTTTCTCGCGGCCCTACCCACTGAGTCCATAAGCCAGCCGGGTTTCTTCATCCTCAGCTGGACAATCGTAACTTTAAGGGCCTGCACGTGGACCTACGAAAACTTCTTCAACCATTAAGTTTGTTCTGCAATTCTAGTCGTAAGTACTGTATGCTTCGGTCGGATGACCTCTACGCACTTCAAGGATTCAGACTCGAAATACAGTCGCAGTGTTCACCGAGTACGTGGTATTGACGCTAGATGCCAGCGAACCAGTCAATCATGCTCGGCTCTATGTAAATTATAATCTCTGCTATTTTGTTTGTGCTTTTATCGCCTTATCTTCGAAATGTCTGCCGTTCAAAGATTGGGAGACTGCCAAAACCACGAGTTGAGCACAATTTAAATGAGAAACAGCCATTTTCACTGAGCAGTCCTAACCTTCCACCTAATATTAAGCGCCGCTGAAGATATTTGGGGATTTTTGATTTGCCAAGAATAAATAATAATATCCGATGAGAAACTTCATCATACATTATTTTATAATTAAAATCTGTTTCGCGTGCGTAGCAGGGGTTTCAAAGTATGCTGTTTTGCCCTGGTAAACACGGCTGCCCGGCGACTTCTGTCATAAACCTCGTACATGGGTCTGACGGCTCTCGGAGTAAGCGATCAAGGCTGCAGATCCGGGGTCAGTCATTCGTTGCATCTAAGCCACACAATGGACACTTCAGATAAACCTCTTTTTCAAACAATTAATTGCTGCGTTGGAATTCGCAGTATTCTCGAACTTGGCATGTCGCAATTTAAAGACGTTGCAGTTATCTTTGAAGCACCGCAAGTGCCGTACCTGTCGAGAAATGCCCTTAGGTTGTGATCCCTCTCATGTGGGATGGATGAGGGTATCTAATTAGTCTGTCCTGGCTCAACGAGTGCTTGTTCCTGCGTTTTGAGGAGTATGCCTTCCCAAAGATGCCCGGACTACTGTAGATAATTGTGTACGACTAGTGTTTCTACCTCGCCGACTTTAGCTATGTAACGGATGATAGTAGTTTTGAATACTCCTTAGTCTTCGATTCCTGGGCAACATAGAGTATGCAAGCAAAAAACATGATAAATCAAATCCGCTCGATCTCACCACCACAGTTAAAGAGAGCTTCCAGGTACGAGGAGCTAATTGATCCCAAGCCACGATGTGGCTTGGGGCTTTGATCGATCGTGGTTCGAGCTTGTGGCGAATGTTAATCAACTCCTTGGCATATTTGCCACCTGCAACCTGCCAACTTGGAGTGCTTGGATCGAGATGCTCCTCGTATGGTGAATTGGTGATGGAAGCGAAAGTTGTTTCGTGCTATAATTAGAGACACTCTTTGAGAATAACCAGAGAAACCTCATGGTTAATTCTTTCGGTGCTATTTTTAAACTTTACCTGTCAGCGGGAAAGCACATGCCTATCCACTCTTCCTGTCGCTTCTGAATCCTCACTCTGATTCCAGATGGAGGAGCATGCTTCCAAAAGACACTGTCGACGTTTCTATGGTTGGTGTTCATATTTTGTTTATAGGATGTGGCGTCACGTCAACCTATGGACCGATCCTGTATTCTTGTTCCAAACCTACCTGCGCATGAGGTTGTTTCTTTCTCGAAGTCTTCAGAACTCGCATCTTTTCTCTTTTTTGGCGCTGCTGAAGCACTACATAACGCGAACGGCCACCACAATTGACTTGCTCATATTGGAAAATCCACTACAAATCCCTGTGGGATTATTCGGTTTTTTCAAGCTAGTTAATGGCCAGGAAAGTCAAAAACTTTTGCCATGAGGCAGCCCAGATTAAAAGACAAAAAAGCATTATGACTACGAAGATGATATTACAACTGAAAAATTACTCAACAGCCACCCTGCGTATCTGGGTTTAAAAACATTACCACTTTCTAGCATTTTAATATCTAGATTGCCGCTTCTTCGTACGTATTACAAGCCGTGGCAGGCTAAAAACTTCTACCTTCAGGGCATGAATCGACCACTTTTCTTTTGATAGAGGTCAGAGTTAGCTAAAAATAGAGAACTAAAATTAGAAACGGGTTAGCTTCCATGACTGCGACGAAGGTGAACTATGTACACACTTCAGCATAAAGTCACGGCTCCAACATAACAACAAGACCTTAGTTCTCGACATCCGAATTGAAACTTTAGATAGCTAATTGGTTAGCAACCGCCATTGTGAACTTGTGGATGAACGGCAGAGGCGCTGAGGCTTGCACTATTAAGTCTGAAAGTTATTTCCCTGCCTACCATAATCAGAAGTCGTTCATCAAATTGACTTTTAACGACACGACCCAATTAGCACTAGAGCGATGTTTTTGAGGGAAACTTTTGCTGCTTTTTAGCAAGAAGAGTGATCAGGTGGCAGTTTTAGCGAAGCACCCTGTTTCGTGTGACAGATGGATAAATTTTCGTATTATAAGGCGACTAAATCTAACCACTCTTTCGCCCCGGAAACCAGGGCAGAATACTACTCCTTTTACCCCCTTAATGAAAATGGAGTAAACATTAGGATTGGATATAGTAGGGGCCATATGAGCTCAAGCAGTGCAACGGGTTATTTAAGTGGTTGGCCTTAAAAAAGTTTTATAATTCCACTACGAGTACGAGTACATACAATCTCAACCTTAAAACGTTGACCACAAAACAAATCGAATACAAAACGTATATACAAGCACACTCAATTCATTATTTTTCCTTTACCGCACAATAACGGATGTCAATACAAACTATAAGTAAATGGAGTATTGTTTGCCAAGTCCAGCTGCTGGTAAGAAGATATTCGGCCGGAGGATAATTTAACTACCAAACTCGCTGCATTCCCTCATCCACGAACCAAAATGCATTCGATATGGAAGCAAGCAACAAGCAACAAGCTCATGATATAACATGGCAAAGCCTCGAACAAGTTGATGAAAGCATCACTCCTCGATTGCCAGGTTGACCAGTAATACCAGATCAACGGACAGCGCCAAGCTCCGAACGCGGGTGTGGAGCATTGACGAAACCGCGTCAGTGGGAAGGCTGGGGCCAGAGCACAACAACAGAGCTTTGTGACGCGACTTATCACAGATAAGGTGGAAGATAGAGATGAATGTATGTGATGGTGAGTTTGATTATCTCTCGTTAACCACCTATCCATGCCTGGAAACCGATACCGTTGTATGATACAATCGTAAACTCCTTAAATAACCCCATATCCCAGTGCCATCAATTGACTACCATCTCCCGTAGGAGGATCCGCCACAGCCCATTGCCGCAGGAGGAAATTCGTAACATAACATTGCTAAAAGACAAACGCTTAACCACCGAAACCGTACAGGGTGCGGCCCTGTCTCTTGAGAGCGTAGACAACATCGAGGGAGGTGACGGTCTTGCGCTTGGCGTGCTCAGTGTAGGTAACGGCATCGCGGATGACACCCTCAAGGAATGTCTTCAAAACACCACGGGTCTCCTCGTAAATCACTGCAAACTGAGTCAGAGGGGTTTGGAAGAGAATTATTGTTGCGACTTACTGGCAGAAATACGCTTGACACCACCACGACGTGCGAGACGGCGGATAGCTGGCTTGGTAATACCCTGGATGTTGTCACGAAGAATCTTGCGGTGACGCTTGGCTCCGCCCTTTCCAAGACCCTTTCCACCCTTTCCGCCTGAGAAAATGCGTCAGTATGGTCCAAGATGATAAATGTATAAGCTGGGGTGGCGGGGATAGTACTCACGTCCAGTCATGATGAAGGTGGTAGTTGAAGTAGAGATGTGTGGGGTAATAGTATCAACGGTGTAGATAACTACTGGTCGTTGTAATGTTCGTTGATGGATGAGAATTGAATGTATGAGATAGAAGAAGATGCGGAAGTGGGGTTTAGTGGAAGTATAAGAAGTCGTCGCGGTCGCGACTGGATCACTCGGATTAGGCGAGATCAGATTCGGTGGGGGATGGCAATCACCCACGCTCGGACGGCAGCAACCCCCAGGAAATCAGTGATCTCGACGGCGCTAAGCCTAACAAAGTCGACTTTGGACGCCGCTGGATGGCCGAATGGGCGACTACCATTGGCCGGGCCAAGATGGGGCAGGCAACAACCGCCATCCGCTGCCTGCCGCGGACACCACTGACGCGAACCTCAACTACAGGACACAGCAGCGCGGCGTAGCTTGGAACCCGGCACCCGTTAAGATTCGGCACTGGCACACCACAACCCCGTACGGAGTACCTTATTTGTCCGCTGCCTGCCTTGCCGCCTTAGGGACCGTCACATTACAGTTCTGCATAATGGCATTTCGAGGCACCCCATTTTGAAGCACATGCATACAGAAAACATGCACTTTATTCACATCATCAGGAAGTTCTCATTCAGGCGATACCGCCTGCTGTAATCATGAAAGTATAGTGACCATGTGGTGACGTTGAAGACGGCCACAAAAAGTCGGCAAAAAGTGCATGTTCAAAGTGATCCGTTTGGTGTTCGTAGACGATTCGCGCAGAATCCTTAATACGCGTCTCTAATTGGTCAGATAGTGATATCAAAGTGCGGTTGTTTGGTTGTTCCTCTTGAGCCTTACCGTTCTTTCATGCCTAGCAGGCGCAAATCACGCTAAGATGTGCGCTGTTGTTCGGAAACGGTTACCACTCCCAAAACGCTCCCTGCAACTGATCTGACAATTCGAATCACTCGCGCTAAGCGAATCCGAATGCCAATACAAATACCCACCCCTCCCACTTCCTTTCTTCTTCCATCCAGCATCCCCACATCCGACAACCACATCCACTTTACATCTACATCTACATCCATCAACAACCCTTCCACAAAACATCGCTACGAGTATCCAAAATGGCCCGTACTAAGCAGACTGCCCGTAAGTAACCACACTCCATCATCTCGACATCAGCTTGAGAGGCTTCGGAGTGGTGGCGCGGTCGCAGAAGCATCATCGATCCCACTTGGGTGACGCGACGCGTCTCGACTGTACCTCCACTCAACCTCGCAACACCACGCATCTACAACATCACGAACAATTATCTAACATGGTCAACAGGCAAGTCCACTGGTGGCAAGGCCCCACGTAAGGCTCTGGCCTCCAAGGCTGCACGCAAGTCCGCACCATCCACCGGAGGTGTCAAGAAGCCACACAGATACAAGCCAGGTAAGCTCTCACGTCACTCGTACGACTTCGCAACACCATCTAATTCGCATATCAGGAACCGTCGCTCTCCGTGAGATTCGTCGTTACCAGAAGTCCACTGAGCTCCTCATCCGCAAGTTGCCATTCCAGCGCCTTGTCCGTGAGATCGCTCAAGATTTCAAGTCCGACCTCCGCTTCCAGTCCTCTGCCATCGGCGCACTCCAGGAATCCGTTGAGGCTTACCTCGTCTCCCTCTTTGAGGACACCAACCTTTGCGCTATCCACGCCAAGCGTGTCACCATCCAGTCCAAGGACATCCAGCTTGCCCGCCGCCTCCGTGGTGAACGTTCCTAAGCGGATCGTTTAGGTCTTTGATTTTTCTCGCGATGCAGCAATGGTTATGGGGGGCTATGGGATCTGGCCGGAGTTATCTGAACAAGGGTTTCGGTTGCTAAGGGTGTACATTATTTAAGACCAGCGATAGTGCGCTGAGTTCATGACCACAATAGATGACGAATTACGATTCTCATCACCCTTTCAAAACATAACTATCTTTTACATCTATGACTATTGCAATGTGAAAGCGTCTTTCAAAGATTGCGCAACTCCCTTGGGTGGGGCCTGGGGGACTTTGTTGCATCACGCAAACCATGCCTTTGCCACCTCCGGACAGGCTTCTTGTCGAGGCAGCTGATGTTACAAGTGACTACAGGACTCCCATCTCGTAACTTAAGCTCCGACTACAGTACCTGGACCTTCCACCTCATCACTTTCAACTTGGAGTACGGAGCGCGATGTACTGTCCGACCGCGCCTCCTAATACGTCCTCAGGAATCTGACACCACCCAGCCGCACGAACTTGATCTTTGTCACTGTGCAGGTATTTGGCGTAATCTCTGATTCGAGGTACTACCCAGCTTCGTCCTGATGATGCTTGCCACAGCAGTCTCCTGGCATTGATGGCTCAGCACAACCAGAGTTGGGCAGGTTGATGGCGAACCAGGGCGATTATAGACCCTCCTGCACACTCCATCGCCTACACCTATCTTCATGGTGCAAGTACTACACTAGATACAGCGCAACCATTCCCAGGAACCGCTAACTTCATTCTTCTCTTCATTGTTTGGTGAGTAATGGATCAGTAACTTGGAGCGCGGCCCACATGAAGAGTTTTCATGATGCAGCAGAAGGTATGGTTTCTTCGTGCGACCATTTGGAGTTGTCGCGCAGCGAATGGTACCTTGGTGGTTCCTTGGAAATCCCACCAAACCAACTCAACTCAGTACTCATACACGCAACTGACAACCAGGACATGGCGATAATGCCTTACCGTGTTCTCGCAACTCTAAAGCGGATCGCAAACTAACGATGCTCGTCTTTTGGTCCTACGGAAACTTGTTGCTTTTCACGCCATGTCAGAGGCTACCAAGATGTCCCAAAAGCACAAGCAGCAAGTGGGTAAAGCGCCCTCATTGAGACTCAAATTATTGAGGCTCGTGTATCACCCTATAGAACTGCTATCGCAGATGTTTGCCCTCACATCACCAGACTCGGCCGGGAGCTGTGTATGACTCCCTCAGCGAGCGGACGTCCTTCCCCTCCATCACCCAGCCATCAAGTTCAGGCAGCCATGCCGGATTTACTGCACTAAATAGAGGAGGACATATCTATCGCACGTTGTTGCAATAAGGATTTTTGTGTCTTCTCTAACGTGGCCCGCGACCTGTATCTGTGCTCTCAGCAAGGACGAGTATTTTCATTGATACCTAATCGAAATGGCCCGTTTTCATTTGGTATTTAATTGAGATGACAAACGCAATGTTCATTGTTGCGTATTATGATATTCGAACATGGATTCCCGCACGTGTTCTTGCCTCGTAAATATTGAAACCATAAGAAGGACACATACTTTGATACTAAAACTCCAAAATGTAATTTGACAAACAATCGATGCTAGAATGTTTGGGCTTGTGCTCATAGTGCTTTATAGGATGATCACTTTGACCAATGTTACCATTCCTTCGGTAGTGGTGGTGTCGACAATATTCAGCATTATGTCCACTTTTGCATTTTGTGCACACTTATCCGGCAGTACGTATATATACCACTCCTCGGCCACAAAAACTGGTCAAACCATTGATACCATACACGTACAATTGTATATTGATCATGCTAGCTTTCAAAACATAATAATAATAATCATAAATCGTCCCCACAAGCCCATATGGAGAACGATACGCAAAGATTGCCAACACCATTATGCGCAGAGTGTTTTCATCATGAGTTTCTCGTCACCCAACGTTTAAAAACTTCTCTGGCCTCATCGTTCAGCTTAAAATTATGGTCTATTCAGCGCATTTGCGCAGTACGAATACAGAATGTTTTGCCCGCGGAAGCAATTTCCTCAAAACGAACGTGAGATTAGGCAGGCTCCGTACGGCCAAACCCAATCGATTACGATCAAACGCGTTTCATGGTTCCACGATATATCATGATGGCCTTTACATCCAAGCAGCACCAGATTACAGGATATTCGGCTAGATGGCATAGCACATGACTTTCAGATATACCTAGGCCCATCATGATCACCTTAAAAAGGCTTGCCCCTGACATACTTAATATCGTTGTCGGGGTTGTCTCTGCAGCAGACATTCGGCACAAAGAAGACGCCATCATTGAACAGTGAGCGTATAGAAAAACTGTTTCGCTATGCCGTTGTAGCCACTTCACCTCGCTTGCATACCATGCCCAAATACCATCATTACCCTATCTACCAAAGCGCATCTGCGCCTGCGCAAAGTTGTACAGCGCCCTCAAGAAAACCTGGTATGCTACTCCATGATTATCCGGAACGTTATAGATTTCGGTGAGCCTAATCTGCCACGGCGGGTATCCGTCCAGCTCAACTGTAGGTCCGAAGAGAATTAGCAACTCCGGCTCACCCATAACACTTTCAGACAATTCGGCATCCACAAGCTCGGTATTGATGTCGTCAGCAGAGATCTTGCCACGCTGGAACATCTCGGTTAGAGTCTTCGTGAGGTCCACAATCGAGTCTTGGCCATCCTCCTCGGAAATTAGGAGAATGGAGAGCAGGCCGGGAGAGGTCGTGGTGTCGGAGGATGCTGTTGGAGAAGACTCCATCGATGGGATGTGCGGTGCACGAATGGAAAGGGCCGGAATGTGAGAGCCGAAGTAAGAGTTTAGCTTGCGGGAAACGGTACGATGCGTGGCTGGGATACGCTGCTTAAGAGCTCCAGTCTTCTCATAGATTGAAAGCATGGGGATGCCGGCACATGCGCACCAAGCCGAGACTTCGGCGACTTCATCCATAAGCGCATCGAGCCCTGCATCTCCTCGTCCGCCCTCCTCCACCTTCAAGATAACGCTGAGATGCTCTGGCAGCCTTTTGAGGCCTTTAACGTCCTTCTGGATCAACTCGGGAGTGCGATGGTGGTAATAAAGAACGCCGAAAATGCGGTCGCGAACTGCGTGGTAGGCTTGCCTAAACCGGATATATATGCTGAAGATCGTGTGAATGACTGCGAAAAGGAACGCATGAAGCTGGTTATTAATGAATCTCCGAACTCCGACAATGCCCTTCCCTTGCTTTGCGATTGGTACATGTTCTTGCTTGGAGCGGTTGTGCGGCTCCGGAAGGTATGGCTGTAACAGAATTAGTTGTCGCGAATTCAGCCGGCGACTTGCGTTGAACTCACAGCAATAAGCTTTTCGCGCTCCTCCTTGGTGAGAAGAGCTCCTCTAGCCCTGACATCCTGCCTGTAGAGGTCCTCTTTCATCGGCGACATGCTGTGTGTTGTTCGTGGTGTGTGGCCAGGTCTTTCCGTCGGTCCTCAATATTGATAACTACTTTTACAGCGCGCTTGATTATCGTACGTGGGATGGCTGAGAGGACAACGAGCGACGGTAGGAAATACGGTCAAGATAACAAGCGTTGAAAGACAGGAAAAGCAAGATTTGAGGCTCTCGGTCGGCTCAGTAAGGTTGTTGAGGAGCTTGCCTGTGAAGAGCGGACAGGCTTTTGGATACAAGATGCTTCGTACCTGGCTTACGTAGAGGTACCAAGATACAGTACTCACACCTTTCCAGCGGTGCCACGTCCGCACGCACGGGCAGTTGCCGTAGTCCTGTCGATGAATTGACGGTTCGTGCCGAGGCCTTGCCTAGCCGTGTTGGGTTGATGGCGGCGGCCGCTGCTGGCACGCTCCAAGCATGCTGCAACCCCACGGAGCATCTACTGTACGCCATCAGAACCTATTCCACGAGGAACGCGAGACAACTACTTCACGGCTTTACCTCCACGCGAGCTCATCGGAACGGGTACCATAAACCCAAATGTGCTGAGAACATCGAGGAAGCGCGCCCGAACCCAGTGGAAGTGGCTGTTAAGCTATGGACCGCTCAATGTCAGGAAGCGCTTCAGGCGCGAGGTCCATTTTCCCCCGAGGCCCGACTTTCAACCTCGAGACCTTTTCCAACAAGAACTTCATAGTCAAGGATTTTGTTGAGATCCTTTCGGAAAGCGCGATACCGACCAGGCGGCGATCCGGACTACGAAACCAAGCATTTGATCCGAAACCACTTATACGAAGCTTCGAGGGCGCGTTATCACAACTGGCGGACCTATCCGGTAGCTTAGAGCAACGGGAGACCGAGCTTCAGACAGCAGTCAGACGTGCGGAAATAGAGCACGAGAAGACTCTAGACAGTCTAGGGAGGAAACTTGACCAATCGATAGACTCGTACGAAAGGCTAGAAGGATCACTCAACACCAGTGCAACAGATGGCGATCGGAGTCCGCAAGCGGATAGCGGTGGCAATGTTGCGGTGCAGCTAGGTGAGAAACTGGAAGACTTGGACAAGCAGAGGAAACGGGCGCTCGACGCTCAATTTCTGGTGCAATGCTGGATGGAAGTAAGCGAACAGGGGGAGCTCACGTCACTGGAGGATGTACGCCGGCAAGGCAATGGGGAGGGAAAAGTGCGATGTGCCATTATCGCTCGTCAACTTATGAAAATCAGTCAAAGGCTGGATCCAAGGTCATGGAATCAAGGGTCTGCGAGATCAAACGGCGTTTCCAACGGAGTGTCAGAATACCGAGGATACAACACCAGAGAGCTTATAGAGAAGTTCTCGGAAACGCTCGAGAAAGACCTACTTGCTCAGTTCGACGCCAGCTACAGAAAACAGAACTTTGACAACATGATGGAATGTGCGAAGGTGTTGAAGGACTTCAATGGCGGAGCAAGTGTGATTGCGTTGTTCGTGAATCAGCATGAATTCTTTATCGACAGAAATCAGCTCATGACCGACGAAGTTACTACAGACGGAGAAACTTGGGATAAGCTGGCTGACCCAGATGCCGATCCGCCTGGCGTAGAGCCGAGTCTTCAATCTCTGGTAGATGGTGCGAAAGTGACTATGCAAGATGAGTCCTTCATTATTAAGAGGGCTTTTCCATACTACGATATTGTACTTGCGAAATTCATCCAACGAGTCTTCCAGCAATCAATTCAGCAAAGATTGGAGATGGTGCTTGATAAAGCGGATACAATCTCCTCGTTAGCATTCTTGCGCTCCTTACATGCGTCAAGGACGTATATCAATGGCCTGGTGGAGGACCTCAAGAACCACGGACTTACAGAGCACCCGGATCCATGCACAGCGGCAACTACATCTGTATTAGAACAACAAGTTGAAGAGCTGTTTGTCCCATACCTTCAAAGTAACCTCTATATCGACAGGGAACGGCGAAGCTTGGAAGAGCTCTATTCGTCGCTTTTGTTCAAATTCACCATCTACCACTCCCGCCGAAAGAAGGCGGCCACTGGCTTCATGGCATCTCTAGCTCAGCAGGGCACTCAGCTTTTGGCCAGCGCCAAGGATGCGTACATTGACAAGCTCGACTCATCAGATCTCACGCCCACTCAGAAGTCGATCATGCTGAAAGTGGCTGGTTTAAAGGCCAACGAGAACAAGAATGAGATTGATGTGACCGACGAGGACGGCTTACTAAGTATTACATATACCAAGAGGATGCTGAAATGGCTCGCCGAGGGAGTTCGGAGGTCACTCGAGCTTAATACCGGCACAGACACCCCGAAAGATGTTTCAATCCTTCTAAACATGCTTCTCTCGAGTATGGCGCAGGTTTACGTTGAGACTGCTCTTGAGGCAGTGGGAGATCAAGCATTAATTCTCGAGAATGCTAAAATCGAGCCTGATTTGAGCTACTTCACTCAACTGCGCGCAGCTATTACCACGACAAGCCTAATGAGCCGCTTCATCAACACAGTACTGATCCGCCTTGCGGAGTCTAACACAATTGTTCGCCGCGAAATGGATAGCAAGACCAAGGAAGCAATCAGGATAATCGAAGACAAAACAAGCGTTGCAATCCAGAAGACAATCGATGTCGTGTCAAATTGGGTTGGAAGGTTACTTAGCAGACAGCAGAAGGCCGACTTTCGCCCTCGCGATCAGGATCTTGATGTTGGCCGTGGCCAAATAAGCTACCTGGAGCAGCTTCAGACGCCAACCTGCGAGGTTATATGTGCCTTCCTCGCTCGAGTCGACATTGCGGCATCCATGTCGCTAGATGGTCAGAACCTCGAGAACTTCAGCAGCGAGCTCGCCACCTCTATTCGCGACCTGATTTTTGAGCACTTCAAGAAGTTTCAGGTCAATGCCACTGGCGGTTTGATGGTTACTAAGGACATGTCCAAGTACGTGGCGACACTTAAGGAGTGGCCACTGAGGAAGGACGTTGAGCAGAGTCTGGATATTTTGAGTGATATCGGCAGTTTGTTCATCATTGGCTCTGAAGCACTCAAGGAGCGGAGTAGGAACATACAGACGGGGGTCATGAACAAGGGTTTGGATAAGCAGGACTTCAGACAATTTGTCATGAGAAGAGATGACTCGGGTAGTATGGGCATTCAGAGCGTGCTCGTCGCGCTCTGACCGTATGAGGTGGCGTTATGAAGGGATGGTGTCTGGTGTCCGTATAACATACCCGGTGGGAAGAGCAAAACTGTAGAACTAAGTTTGAATGATATCGAAGTTGCGATGAGAGTATACGTCCATCTAATATTCTCTAAAAGTGTTGTACAAAGGTGAAATTCCGCTTGCGCCGTTTCCATGCCCATTCCTGTATGTGCAGTCGCTGATTCATCGACGTTCTACTCGTCGTTTACTCGTACATAATCCATACGTTTTGAGGGCCTCTATGGAAGAGTGAAGCCGAATCCAGCCATGCAGATCTTGTACTTCTCGACGAAGCTGGCGCAGTCCTTCTGCGGGTCAGCGGCCTTGCTGAAGAGCATGCACTCGTCGCGGGCAGCCTTCTCTTCTTTGCAAACGCAGCAAGGCTATGAATCGTCAACACTCGCACTTCATGAACAAGTGCGCGTACGGATATCTTACCTTTGGTCCTGGCTTGGCAGAGCCCTTGTCCGCGCCGACGTTAGCGGTGGCGGAAGCTGCTACAACTCTGTTAACATATGCGCAGTCTTCACCAGACAGTGAGAGTAACTTACGAATTTCGCAAGCTGGAGAAGACATGTTGATTATAGAGTGAGTAGAGAACGGATTTGTTGAACGGGAGCGGGATGCAATGAGCGCAATCGGTTTATGAGCAGACGTGACGGTACGAGGCAGGGCAATTTGTAATGCGGTTCTACCTGAATGTTCTCAGCCTACCGGGCCACCCAGCCTTGGCCTCGTGTGGTGGCATGGACAGGGAGGAACTATTGATCCGCCGAGCTTCCAACCTTCCAGAACGTCAAGCACGGTCCCGCGAATAAATCCTGCCCCACCAATACACACCTGCCCCTCCTTTTTTGTTTCTAAACACAAACAAAGACAAGCAGACCGCCCTCCTGGCACCACCACACATAGCGTTTGCTGCATTCTTTCACTATCTTATCTCACGAAACTACAGCCAAAATGCCAGCAAACGACAAGATCTTTTCCCTTGAGGGGAAGGCGCTCAAGCTTGACACCGCCGCTGATGTCGAGCCGCACATCAAGGCTCTGCGCGAGCTCGAGGGCGTTCAGGAGGTGCGCCTCCACGGTAACACCATCGGAATCGAGGCCGCGGCAGCTCTTGCAGAAGTCCTGAAAACCAAGAAGTCCCTCCAGGTATGTCTCTTCCACAGGCGCATTCCGATAACTCTTTTTTGGTTCGTTTGCTTACCTCGCTTCTGCTCTTCAGGTTGCCAACCTCGCAGACATCTTCACTGGTCGCCTTCTTTCCGAGATTCCAGCTGCCCTGTCCTCCCTTCTCACCGCGCTCGTTGAGCTTCCAAACCTGCACACCGTCAACCTGAACGATAACGCCTTCGGTCTCAACATGCAAGCGCCGCTCGTCGCATTCCTGTCCTCCCACGTCCCACTTCGTCACCTCTACTTGAACAACAACGGCCTCGGCCCACACGCTGGGATCATGGTTGCTGATGCACTTTCCGAGCTTCACGCCAAGAAGGCAGCTGCGCGCAAAGAGGGCAAGGAGGTTCCAGATCTCGAGACAATCATTTGCGGCCGCAACAGACTGGAGAGCGGATCTATGCCGGCATGGGCTAAGGCTTATAGCTTGCATACTGGTGTCAAAGAGGTGAAGATGGTGCAGAATGGAATCAGAGCCGAGGGAACGGTTGCATTGATCAAGGACGGCTTGAAGAATGCCAACGGACTGAAGATGTTGGACTTGAACGACAACCTTTTCACTATCAAAGGCGTTCGCGCACTGGCAGATGCTGTTCAGGAGTGGCCAGAGCTTATCGAGTTGGGCACCACCGACACTTTGTGGGGTTCGAAGGGGGCTGCTGTTCTGGCTAAGGCGCTTAAGGCGGGCAAGAACAAGAAGTTGCAGACTCTCAAGATCCAGTACAACGACATCAACGCCGAGGGTCTTACGGCCCTCGTGGACGCCATCAAAACTTCTCTTCCGGCATTGCAGAGGGTTGAGATGAACGGCAATAAGTTCAGCGAGGACGATATCTCTGTCGAGCAGTTGAGAGAGTTGCTGGATGAGCGCAAGGAGGCTTTCGACGGCGAGGTCATTGATGAAGATTCATGGGGACTGGACGAGCTGGATGAGCTAGAGTCCGATGACGAGGATGAGTATGAGAGCGAGGAGGAGCTTGAGGAGGCTGAGGAGCGCAGAGAGAAGCTTGTTGAGATGGCTGAGGAGGCACAAGAGGAGCCAACTGTCCAGGTCAAGGACAAGGAGGTTGATGACTTGGCTGACGCCTTGGCGAAGAAAGTCAACGTTTAAGATGACATGTCGGACCGAAAGCTGACTGAGGAATGAGGAGAGAAACCGTGGAACTCGGCCGAGAGGCGGAGGAAATTCGAAATTAACTAGATGCGTATATGTATGGATGGTTGGCGTTGTGGAGCATACCCCTTTGTTGTCGTTTAGCGTAGAAGGTTGCATATTTCGTAGCGGTTGAGGAAGACAGAGTATATACATTACCTCGAGCAAATTTATCCAACAACGTGACAAGAAGTTATCTTCATGATCATCTGCTATTGTGTTTTGCATCATCGTTAACAGCATCAGAGAACACCCTCTCGATGACATTTCGAGACCCCTAAAACGCCCAATCTCGAGCGATTGCCATGCCTACCACTCACTGTGCTTTTCCGAGCCCATCATCTTCCCTAGCGCATCCAGGACTGGCTTAATCGTCGGCGCCACGGCCTCCTTGATTTCGTCCTGGCTCATCTCCTTGAGCTTCTGCATCATCGGCGGCCCGGGGTCATTAAGAGTTTCTACCGTTCGCTCCTTGTCCTTCGTCACCTCCACGACTTGCCCACCCGCATACTCATCAGTCATCACCATCTTACACATCACCTCGGCAACTGCGACCGGTTGCACCCACTCTACGCCCATCTTTTCATATGGCTCCATTTCCCTCTTATCCTTGGTCCACAATGGGCTGATTGTCATGCCCGGTGCGACAGCATTCACGACCACCTTTGGAATGCCTTCCGGTGGCGTGGATAGCATCCCCATGCAGCGTGTGAACGATGAGATTGCTGCTTTGGATGCGGCGTACATAGGTTTCATTGGCGCTACGGTTTGGGCCGCAATACTGGACACTAAAAGGACGTGACCGGGCTTGTTGTGCGCCATAAAATACTCGATTGCGAGCTGGGTGAGGCGGACAGGGTGCGTGATGTTGATGTCTAGCGTTTTGTATCTGTTTTCGGAGACATCGTCGTTCGAGTCAGAATTTGGATGACCTGGCGGCCGCCAGAAATTGCTGGTAGGAGGCTCAAAGACGCCGGCGCAGGGACAGACCAGGTCTACAGTGCCGAATTGTTTCTCGGCTGCCTTGAACATGGCGTCGAGTTCGGACCAGGAAGTGACGTCTGTCTTCTGGAAGACTGCGCGGTTACCACCATCGCGCTGGGTGTTGCGGCATAGCTCCTCGGCTTCCTTTGAGAGCTCAAGGTCGGCTATGAGGACATTGATGCGCTTCTCGTTGAGGATGGATGCGAATTGAAACCCAATGCCGCTGCTGCCGCCAGTTATGATAGCTGTGCTGCCTTCTTTGATGATCGCCATGGTTGATACAATTTAATAGCTCTGCGAGTATTTTAGTACTGGTTATATAAGAGGGAAAGGGCAATCGAGACAATGGTGGTTTCTGGAATTACATGGTTGTCTGACTCGAGTGTAGTGACGAGCTATGTACTGACCCCTCATTTGCATCATCACTTTGTCGTCTGGGCCGACGAGAGTTATGCAGGTACGGAATAGTGTAGAGTCGCAGTGAACTCACTGCTCCCTTCTCGGGGGGCTCACAGTCAACAATGAGCACGTAGTAGCTTTCAATCTGAGTGGCTTAGGCCAAGACATTTACTGGTATAACTTTTGGCTGCTGACTCGAGTCTAGCATCGCCTCATGCTTACTTATGATGCCATTTCGGTTTCTATTAATGTTTCCAACCTGAAGCAGGCCAACTGCTTCTCTTATGGTCAGGCGTCCCAGGCCCTTTTTATTTATTGAGGAGATTATCACTCTATTTTTACTTGAGAAACAGTATTTCACGTACACACTAATGGACGACACTTTAATCACTTAAATGTCCTACTCTCCTCAGAATCTGCGTCGTCATCCTCATGAATCTGGTACGGATCCAGACTATTCTGCTCGAGTCTCACGTATCCCTTCCTCCTCTCCAGCCATCGTCCACTGCCTGCATTTTTTTTCGTCTCCACAGCATGCAAAATGGCCATAACGAGATATAAAAAAGTAGCCGATGCGGCAGCTAGTAAGCCCAGGAGCTGCATCAGCCTGACCTTATCGTTCGCCGCTTCGCAGGAAAGCCTTTTCCATTGGTCCGCCCCAGGAGATAAACAGGGACTCCATTTTCCATCCTCCTGAGCATGCTCTTGACCTTCGTGCTTGAGGTCATATGAAGCGAGTAGGACGAAGATGGTGAGAAGAGCCGAGAGAGCACTATTTGCGATTGCCCCTACAATGTCAGGCAGTGGAGCAGAGTGGTTGATTATTGAGGCGAGATTGGCAATGCAATATATCGAACCTGGAAACAACTAAAATTGTGTCAATTTGAAGTCCTTAAACACCGTCCGTCGTTTGAGAGCATCAAGGTGCTTGCACGACTTCGCACGAGAGAATGTGGTTTTACTCACCAGGCACACAACGCCGCCCAAACCTCGGGCTTCATAGTTGGCTAGCAACACACCCTTCGCAGCATCACTGAACAACTTCTCCCATCTGATCAGCACCCAGCTGTATGAGATGGCTCCAACTCCTGCAGCACTCAGGACGCCAGCAGAGACATAGAGCTTCGTCAACCGCTTGTTCAGAGGGTTTAAAATCTCATAGAAGTCCGGCTCCCTTGGTGCTCCAGGTGGACGACCTGAGCGAGACATTTGAGGTATGGCTGGGACGAAAGGTCCAACATTCATGTCGGTCGGAAATTGAACCGGAGCTGGAGGTGAACGATCGTAGGGCATTCTGGCGCGGAGACGTGAGGCTTCGACCTCAAATGCTGCTTGAGCGGACGTCGTCGGCGCGGATGATGAGGATGGCGAGTCCTGATACGGCGAATCGTGGTATGGAGACGAGGAGGACTCCATGATGGGCGAGAGGGAAGCGAAGCTCGAGGGTGGCCGAGGATATGTGTAAATTGAAAGATATGAACTGACAGGGGATACGGCAGGATAATAGAGAGGATTGATAAGGAGAAGAACGGCAGTGGAAGAGAAGCATGGATTGAGGCCTCATATCGCAACTTGAGACACCATCTCCGTAAACAGTCGTCACTCGGCATGGAGGGATACCTCCAAATAGAGCTGGTGGCTGGCTGTCACTTCTCAGCCGTTCGATAGTGCGTGAGACATCCATGTCGCTGCATCGCTGCCAGAGGTGAAGTGTGCTTGGCGCTTAGGCCGAAAACGATGCAGACGCGACGAAAAGGCAGAACGTGCGTCGCGAGACGCAAATTGGGAGACTGAATATCCTAGAAAATTCGTACGCATACAAACATATCGGCGTGATCTTGAATCTATCTGCGACTGCGCTTGGGCGAAAAGCAGAGTTAACTGGGAGGGCATAGAGGACACAAGTCGTGAGACATGACTGCCGTCACCGTTGTAGCGCGGGTGGAGCCGAGAACAAAGCTCGCTTGCCGCGCCTTGATTAACCTTTATTTCGGCAAAGTGTATGCTTAAACTCTACGGAACAGCAAGAAATGGAATGACTTGCGAAAAACTCAGCTGAGGGGTCAAGCGGCAGTCTGTTACCATGATACCGAGTTAATTATAAGGCATAAGGAAAGACGTTAGTTGGCGTTCGACGGCTTCTTACTCACCTTCGCATCGCGAAGATGAGATGGTCCGTCGATCAAGGTAGTCAACCTAGCCTCAGTGATCACCTATCGGCCTTACCACCGCGATAATTGCACTTATAAGCTATCCAATCATGCCATTCCTCTTCCCTAATTACCAGTGGCTGCTAGTATACGGCAGCCATATCTAAATTCATTATCCGTCCCAATACATCATGGCCTTGACATCCCTCTGGCCATGCCTTTGCTTGATCAGTTTCTGTTTCGACAAACTGATGCACTAAACCCTTTTTTTTCATACATATCGCAACAACCCAGAATATAGCAACTTACCATGATATCCATCGATAGAAATCCAGGGTCGTAAGCAATGACACCCCTCCCCATCTTCTCCGCATGAGCAGACACATCTTTTCACGATGTCAGAAAGATTGCATGTAAAAACAGGTTAACACAGCAAGACTTGTAGACACAGATTCCCCTTAAAATATCAAAATCTTCTTTCAGGGCAACTTCTGATCATTTCCCAGGCGTCCTCTATCCTCCATCGGCAACTCATATCCTCACCATAGAGCATACCGCATTGATTGGAATATAGGATAGCATCTTATAGCTCAGGCATGTAAGCTCAGCTGCGGCCGGACCCAGCTTTATGCCGCAGGTACGTCTTGCATGAAGTCGACTTTACTCGAAAACTTGGCTGTGAAAACGCGAAAAAGCGGCAATTTCTACTACCTAATAGCAAAATTGGATGATCCTTGGGGGATTTGGACGCAGTCTTATAAGGCCAAGTTCTGTTATAGCGAATGCACCCTTATATCCCAATTAATGCGTTGCATATAGTGTTTTTTAAGCTCGTGGCGAAGTGCTTTTTTTCACTTACCAGTGCTCTAAGCTCAATATCGCCCTCATTCGGGCGGACCAAAAGTCCTTGAAATCGCCATCTCCAAGGTTTCATTGCAGACAGTAGGTCGTCAACGATTATTTCCTCATCGATGGCGGCATCGCCTCCTCCGGCAGGCAGCGGTAGCTGATGTATTCTGCCTGGAGCTGGTAAGTATCTTCTCGACCGCCAAGCCATGCCCGTTGTCGCCTTAAAGCCGTGATTGTTGATCGAGGCATGCGCTCATCGACGGCAGCTAATAGCTACCTGTCCGCTCCAGCAGAAAGCCTCATGACCATATCAGGGTTCTGGATCGTTCGAGAAAACAGAACGTCGACTTCGAAGCTCTGCATGCTGGAATTACAGGGAAGGACACTAACTATTGTTATGAGTCTGGTGGGTCTCTCTGACATAGCGCCACGGTTTGAGGCGATTAGCGCCCTCCTTCAGGCGATGTCTGATATGGGTGACAAGATCTAATACGCTTCATCAGGAAGTCGGATTCGGCTTAATGGCAACCAGCTAGCTAGATCCCGAAAGTGAGGTTGTCACCTGGGATGATGGGCATGTTGGCGAGACTGTGGGGAACAAAGATGGCTTTATTCATTTCTACTCATGTATCATGTTATGCAATACTTCTTATCCAAACGCCCTTCCAACAAACGTCCTTGGGTTCGTCGTCTATGTATCCAAAACTCCGTCAAATCACCACCTTCTATTCAAACATTGCATAACTCATGCTATGTCACCTATGGCACGACACTGTCGGCAGGTGGAGCACCACCAGTCTTGCTCACCTCATCCACCTTCTTCAATCCCGGCGCAAGAGCCTCACTCGCCTTATTCTTAACCGTGTCATAATACCCCTTTGCCATCTCAGCGTACTTCTCATGGTCCATGTCCGGCTCATAACCCGCCGAGCAAACGACAATATAGATGAAAAAGATGATAGCCATCAGGGTGACGAATCTGCTAAGTCCTGGTCTGCTGGCCCTGAAGTTGGACCACCTGCTGGTGACTGGGGAGAGGTGGTGGCCGATCACTTCACCGCCGAGCTTGTAGTAGATGAGTCCACCGAGAGCAATGGCGTAGCCGAGGAACTGGAGTGAAGTGACGATTGTACCCCAGATCATCATGGAGGCTGCGACGAGGAGGATATCCTTCAATACGCCGCAGAGGGTGAGGACAAGCGAGTTGGTGCGGCCGATGAGGAAGACGACCGAGACATTCAATGCGAAAGCAACCATGGCGTTGGCGAAGAAGGTCGGTATACCGACGGCGTAGACCTCCGCAGCGGACACCTTTGGCACCTCCCATATGAGCGCAACGAGACCGTTCATAAGCGTGCAGACTGGAGCGAAGTAGTAGAGGGACACCAATGGATCCATCTTGCTATCTGGCGAGTTGAGGAGGCGCTGAACCATGACGAGGCGGATGGCCTCGAACATGATGCCTCCGCACTGGAAGAGAAAGCCGGCCATGACGAATTTGATCTCTCCGAAAGAGGCGAGGACAACACCGATAACGATGAACGAGACGTTGAAGAGCGTCTTAAAGTTTGGCGAGGAAACTCCGAAGAACCAACCGGTTACTAAGACGGCAACTGGAGTGGTGGCCTTGAGCATCTGGATGAAAGCGACGGAGAGATAGAGGTAGGTAAGGTTGCCGCAGATGAGGGAAAGGGAGAAGAAGACGCCGATTGGGAGGATGACGCGGGTGTACATGGCGGTGTTCATCTTGACGTTGTGGCGGCCGTCGAGGAGGGAGGTGGTGCGGGCCATGATCTGTGTCATGACTGTAGCGAAAAGCAGATGCCACGTCGTGAGGAGGACTGGGTAGTGGAAGCCCAGGGTCGAGAGGATCCATTTGTTAAAGAGGATTACTGAGGAGGAGAGAGATATCCATGTACTGTGAGCCTGAGAGTTAACGGAGAGTGGGAGTGAGTTGCAAGGGGGAGAACATACACAACATATACAGCTGGATGAAAGGCCACAGATGGCTTCTTTTGGAGATCCTGGGTAGTGGCGGGCAGTGCTGGCTCAAACTTCTCACGATCTGGGAACATCTCCCCAGAAGTGCGAACTTTATGTGAGCTATTCATACCGAAGCTTGATGTGGCGAATCGTCTCGGATACGATGCTGTGCAAGAGAGCTGGGTTTTCTCCAGGCTGCTACCGTGTACTAAGCAAGAGTATGATGACTTGGATCTGGAAGTCGTGGCACAATGGAAAGCCTCGAGAATCGGGAATCAGATAGCGAAGAGTGGTCGAGCTAAGGACGGGATGTCGGACCGGGGGATGTCAACTGACGCACTAGAAGAGCCGCTCGTTGGGGTCAGCTATGGTGCTTCGGGATTGGCTGATTCGAGCGTGCTAGTATGAACAATGAAGTTTGTGATGGTACAGCTGTTCAACGGGTGATATAGTTGCTGAATACTGGTGTGCTGGATACTGGTGTGCTGGATACTGGTGTGCTGGTGATGATACCAGCATATGATATGCGTATCACAAAGAGTTGCAGAGTGCTACTATGTGGATAAGAGAGGTATGCGCAATTGATCCGGCACAGAAACCTCTTCATACAGGCAAGAGGATACAAAGAGAGAAATTGAGTGTACGCTCACCATTTCGCTCAGTGTCGCTTCCTCGGTGTGTCAAGGATGTCAGCGATGGGCAGCTGCAGTCTTGGCCCATAAAAGTTACCGACCTTCTGCCGGGCGGTGAGGAGTGTTATCTTGCTTTTTATAACATAGCGCAGCCACTCCACGCCTGAGCTGTGGTTAGTTACTGTCATGCCTTGTTCTTGGCAGAGAGTTCACCCCACCCGGGTCCGCTACAAGCACGACCGTGGGGTGAGATGAGTGACACATCGGCCAAAACGTTCTTACAACCCTGTTGGGCGAGGGACTGGGAGGGGGGTGGGGGGAGTTGTTGGGGGGGACGGAGGAGGGCGGTCCCTCTGCCTCTGAATGAAGATTGAAGGAGTCGGCCGCATCCAATTGAATTAAGAGCTCAAGTAATAGCCTCTTTTTCCAGTGAAGTTCACTCTCGCGATTCAAATGAGGCTTAGACGAGATGCAGCAAGCGAATGTTAACTTTGGCCGCTTTTGGACACCCTGTGCTTCAATCCTCGAATTCGTGCATTGGAAGATCTAAATTCTAGAAGCAGGCTGTGGCTACAGTACCTCAACAGACAAGCTTTTCTCGTCAACTCGCTCAACATGAAACACAACTGCGGCTCAGCGCATCCTCCTTTGAGTGTCGAGTCGATCTCTTTTTTTCTTGTGCTTCTGTCACTCAGGACTGGGGGTGCTGTGCTTCTACCACCCATCGGCAAATCTTCCCTATTTCCGCGTCTGCGGTTCCTTGCATTAGTTCCACCTAAGTCGCTGTTTTATGACACCTGCGACTCAATCCGTTGCTGAGGCCTGGCCAAAAATGTCGCACACACTTTGTTGCCAAATAGGCCATGTCCATCCAATCTTCCCGTTAATCTTCACTTTAACCTTCGCTTTGACCTTCACATATCCACCGTCCTGATCCAAAGTCTCCAGCTGGAATAACGGTCTTTTCCAGCCTCTTTTTTTTTTTAATGTTCAGCAGATCTCATGTTTCATCTATTTTTGACTGCTTAACCACACTCCCGTCCAACGTCATGACTGACAACTTCTCTCCATATTTTCTGACGGCGGGGTTGTTATTCCCCACTGTGCCCTCGTAATAGACTCCCCCACAGCGACCGCCCACAGCGACCGCCCGCAGAACGCCTTGATGGCTCAATACCGGCCTTAGACACGTTTCGCTAGGTAGCAGCCAGTAATCTGTCTTCTAACCTTCCGGTCATCATCTTGTGCTTGTTTCGGCCGGGTTTGAACATACACAGCACTGCGCCAGTGACTTGTGATACTTGCAATTTTTGGCCGGCCGCGCCTTCTCGACACCCTTCCCAACCAGTTGGCCAATCGAGATTAGAAAGTGCATCCAGCCTAGCTCGTCTTCAAGATGATGAGCGGACACACGTAAGATTTGTTCTTCACTCGAATACATCAGCTATCGGAGCAATAGGATAACGATGGACTCGAATTCTAACACTCCACACAGAGAGGTTGACGTCCTCGTCGTTGGAGCTGGTCCTACGGGCTTGGGAGCTGCAAAGCGTCTGAACCAAATCGTTCGTCTCGATGCTCTCCATTGCAGATAGTTCATACTAATGAATAACAGGGCGGCCCGTCATGGATGATAGTCGACTCCAACGAGACACCAGGTGGACTGGCTTCCACTGATGTTACACCAGAAGGCTTCGTAGGTTGCTTTTCACAGTCTTCGCTTCAGCAACACATGCTAACCGGTTGGCACAGCTCTACGATGTTGGAGGCCATGTCATCTTCTCCCACTACAGATACTTTGACGACTGCATCGACGAGGCCTTGCCAAAGGCAGACGACTGGCACATTCACGAGCGCGTCTCTTACGTTCGCTGCAAGGAGCTCTGGGTGCCATATCCATTCCAGAACAACATCTCGGTGCTCCCAAAGGAGGACCAGGTGAGCTGCATCGATGGTATGATTGATGCGGCGTTGGCTGCTCGCACGGCCACAGACAAGCCAAAGACATTCGATGAGTGGATTGTCAGGATGATGGGAACTGGCATTGCAGAATTATTCATGAGGCCGTATAACTTCAAGGTCTGGGCTGTCCCGACTACTAAGGTGTGTTTCATTCTTCCTGGGCCCAAGAGCAACCTTGCTCCTTCTTTTTGACTTTGAAACTCGCGCCATGAAATATATGCTAATCGGTTGACATAGATGCAATGCGCCTGGCTCGGCGAGCGTGTCGCAGCTCCAGATCTTAAGACCGTCACCAAGAACGTAATCATGAACAGGACCGCCGGCAACTGGGGACCAAATGCCACATTTCGCTTTCCAGCACGCGGAGGCACTGGTGCCATCTGGATCGGCGTCGCCAGCACACTTCCAAAAGAGAACACCTTGTTCGGCAAGAACGGAGGAGTGCACAAGGTGTATCCTGATGCCAGGACAGTGATAATGGCAGATGGCAGCACGATTCGCTACAGGAAGCTTATCTCGACTATGGCAGTTGACCAGCTGGTTGAGCGCATGGACGACCAGAAGCTTATCGGTTTGAGCAAGGGACTGCTGTACTCCACTACGCATGTTATTGGTGTTGGCATCAGAGGCGAGAGACCAGAGAGAATTGGGGATAAGTGCTGGCTGTACTTCCCAGAGGACAATGCGCCATTCTACCGCGCTACTATCTTCTCAAACTACTCGCCATACAACCAGCCGGCTGCGCACGTCAAGCTGCCAACGCTGTATCTGGCGAATGGTGACACGGCGAGCAGCTCCGAGGCAAAGGAGGGCCCATATTGGTCCATCATGCTCGAAGTCTCAGAGTCATCCATGAAGCCAGTCGACCAGGAGAATCTTCTCAAGGACTGTATCCAAGGCCTCATCAACACCTCCATGATCCGTCCAGAAGATGAGATCGTCTCAACCTACCACCGCCGCTTCGACCACGGCTACCCAATCCCATCTCTCGAGCGCGAGAGTGTGCTTAAGGAGCTCCTTCCAGCACTTGAGGCTAATGGTATCTACTCCCGCGGCCGCTTCGGGTCGTGGCGTTACGAGGTCGGGAACCAGGACCACTCGTTCATGCTTGGTGTCGAGGCTGCAGACCACATTGTTAATGGTGCTGTGGAGTTGACGCTTAACTATCCGGATTTCGTGAATGGGAGGAAGAATGAGGAGAGGAGACTTACGGATGGGGCGCAGTATTTTAGGAATGAGGCGACGGATGCGGCGGATGCGGCGGGAGATGCGAAGTTGGAGGATATTAGGAGGAATATGATGAGTTTGGGTCTCATAAACGGCAACGTTATGGGATCCGGAGCACATGTCAAGATTTAGAACGGTATGAACGGCTCGAAAGTTCTGGTGGCGCTAACGGGGCCGCCAAGGAGGACGAGGAGGGTGATAGACTGAAGAACGAGGATACTGTGCAGGTGGTTGTCAAGGAGCTTGCTTAAATGGGGTTGTGGATAGAAGGAGCGGAGTGAGATGGCGTTGAGGCGCCGACAGCATGGTAGGTATCGTGGATATACAGGTTTGGAGGTTTTTTTATCCTTTTGTTTAAAGTGGGGGGGAGGGTAAAGGGTCGGCTACATAGCTGTACAGCGTTATAGAGAGAGGCATAGGCATAGTTGCCTTAGACGTAATAATAGACTTATTGTCATTCTATGGTCATTCCTTCTTAGGACGATGGCGACAGCAACAGCCAGGTTGATGAAGAAAAGGCAGCTTGCGCACTGAGCAAGCCACTTTGCTTGCCCATTGTAGGCTTGGTTCCAAAGTGAAGATTATATTGGAGTCAAGCTTGGAGGGTACGTCGCAGCAGGGGAGCTCGAACATGCGAGAAATAACGCGCGCATTCGCTTTTGACATAGACCCAAAGCAGTACCACAGGTGATAAATATACCTAC